>JAABUT010001051.1_pt1 | contig 35037 bp, 33 predicted proteins | sample 5559281 | NCBI WGS metagenome assembly JAABUT01 (sample SAMN10711880, study PRJNA513359) | rock metagenome | isolation source: Antarctica rocks | place: Antarctica: Victoria Land, Ricker Hills nord | collected 2016-01-04 | reverse complement strand
TAGATGTACGTAGGTGCGTAGTAGCTGACTGAGAAAGGGGAGCTGAATACTTTGCTCGAAGCTAGTGAAGCTAGCAAGGGGGTTAAGCGAATGCGTTAACAACAATTACCCCGGCAAGGTAGTACTTTTCCGGGGGGATTGTTGTTAGAATGATCTTCAAAGACAGGGGAGTTGATTGGTCATCAAAGCGAAGATAATCCTTGACTGTGGCTTCAGTATTAACAATAAACCCCCTGGATACGTTGTAGTATCTACCTCACAGTACAACGTACAGGGTTTACTACGTACTTAAGACAAAAGGACAGCTTACCATCTTTCAAGGGAAATTATTGTTGGCGTGATCTGCAAATACAGGGCGTTTGGATTGGTCAGCACAGCAAAAATAATCCCTGACTGTGACTTCAGCGCCAACAATAATTACCCTTGAAGTATAGTAGCTGGACCCTTGCTGGTTGTCGATCGGTGTACTAGTATATCGATGCGCTATTGGCTATAATTCCCCGGGAGCCGCATCGGGAGTCCCGGAAGCCCCACGCTACAGTAGCTCAGGGCTCCCCGGGCCGGGCTCGATAAGTACCAGTAGATTGCCGATGCGACGTCTATGTACAGTACTACCACCAGTACAATGAATATGAACTGTAGCGTGTGTTCGAATCCTTCGACAAGGTATACAAAGAATCAACCGGTTTGTATCTACGTTGCTGCTCTTATCTCTTCTCTATTAGGTGATTTATTCTCCGAGAGTACTGCATCATTACGTTGAGACTAAACGTGCTTACGTGATAACCCTGTGGATCGTAGCGCTACTCTCTCTGTTCACTCAGGTCCTCTGAGGTAGGTAGTGTGAAAAATGTCCGAGGGGACCGAGCATGATTCTGCTATGGCTGAATTTGTCACAGACCTGCGTGGTCTGCTTAGGATCAGCTCCCACGGGGCTAACCGGCATATAGCGATTATCTCCGCTGGTGTCCTACTTACGGTAGCCTATTTGAAACTTGCTCACTAGGTAGGTTGTGCGCTTCCCTTGCTGAGCGGGATTCAACTAAGCGGCCAGAGCTCGGTTTCAAGTCCGATGTCACTTCGGCTGAGGAAAAAGGATTTATCGCCAAGCAGTATATAGAACCATTAAGTTCTCATCATTCATTGAACCCTGGGGAACGGGCCGTCCGCGATGTCAGCGCCCGTTAAGCCTGCGTCACGGTCATCATCCACTAGAGGCTTGCAGAAATGGACTTCCGAGCAGGACGCACAATTGAACGCTGCCGTGTTACAAGGTAGGTCGATACAAAGAGCATCAATCGGCTATACGAGGGGGGAAACCCTGGCTGACTGGTCTGGAACTCAGAACAACCCGGATGCACAATCAGCTGGCAGAAGATAGCCGATAGATTTCCCGGGAAAACGAGAAAGGATTGTCGCAAACGATGGCATTACTATATTGCGCAGCGCTTTCAAAGAGGCTCATGGTCGGAGGAGGAAGATGCAAGACTCAGACAATGTATACAACAATACGGCACAAAATGGAGTAAGATTGCGGCCTTTGTAGGTACCAGAAACGGGGATCAATGCTATAAGCGCTGGACGGACACACTAGACCCGCAAATCGACAGAAGCCCTTGGAGAATGGAGGAGGTAACAGCGGGCGCTTTCCATAAGTTTCAAGCATGACGATGATCTCTAATTGTGTGACAGGATGCGTTGCTTCTGGAAGGTGTCCGGATGATGGGAAGGAACTGGAAGGAGATCGTGAACGGCAAGCTGCCCTGCCGGAGTGGTCTCGCAGCCAAGAACCGTTACTCTTTCCTGCAGCGTCAAATGGAGAGAGGCCAGCCTCTTGCGGGAGCTGGAACATGCGTCCATGACCCGGAATCACGGCCAAATTTGAATTTCCTGGAGAATACCCCGGAATCGATTGATTCGGCTCCATCTCTTGATATCGACACCATACTCGCGAATCTGGACGACAATACTGATGTGGCCAGTCTGTCGATCCCAGATCCAGGGCTGAGACCAGGGCTCAATGGAAGCAATCGTCATGCAGATTTCTTTGGCAACAGCGATCCTCTGGCGACAGGGTTTCTGCCAATATTCAACCCTCATCCATCACCAGTAAGGAGCTCAGACATGCATGATTGGACAATGTTCGATGACAGCCTGGCTCACGGCCACTACAATGGCGACATGGACTGGGGACAGTCGGGCAGCAACCTCGCACCTGGAGAATCAAATAAGAGGCACAGCCGGGCCCGAAGTCCGACAGTGAGCCTTTTAATCAGGGCAACATGTCAACTGGAGAAGACGGAATCGGTAATGGACGAGCTGACGAAAACTATGAACGGCATGACAGTCCGCAGGCAAATCGAGAGCTACCAGCTGTCGGTCGATGAGAATTCGACCTAGTTGTTTTTGGGTTAGAAGCAACAAAGCCGTGGGACCTGGGGATACGCAGAAACGTTGGGATGTGTATTGCTGGGGTCGAATACCGATGGCGCGCTCGTTTGAACTCAGGTCCGTGGCCGTACGCGCCTCGCCGACCTGATCCCTGTGTGATCAGAGAGACTGATAGAAAGACTGATAGAAAGGCTGATAGATAGATTAATCGATAAAGTGATAAAGCTGATAGAAAGTTATGATAGAAAGTTATGATAGTAATTCTGCTAATAAATAAAGTAATTCGCTTCATAATTTTACTTTCTTTATCTTTTTACCTCATTAAATATATTATTATTAATAATAAATATTTATCATTGAATTTTCTTATAGAAAACTATTTAACTCATTTTCATTAAGTTGAGTGAAAAAGAAAATCTTGTCATTTAACTTATTATTTAACTGAACTTAATAAGTAACGTGATCATTAAATTAAGTAAATTTTAAAAAACTTATTTTAATTTAATTTATTTCATGAATTAAGTTTAAAACATTAAAATAACTTAATAAAGTTAAATTATGTTATAATTTAATCAAGTGTTACTTTAATGATATTACGATTAAAAGTATTAAGAAAAGTTAATGTTAAAAGATGTTACGAGTAAAAAATAACATTTAATTTTAATTATGTTTAATTAACAAGTTAAAATCTTTTAAATATAAATGTTACTCAACATTTAGTAAATATAAAGTCGTAAAACTTTTTTTCATCATTTTTTTTCTTCTTCGTGCAACGTTTTATATTATAATTTAATTGATGAAAAAACAATCACATCATGCGCAAAATGAATTTTTGAAAAGAGCACTACAAATGAAAAAGTAAGAATCAAATAGATGAATAAATGATGATAAATTGCATGAACAGCAGTAATGCTGATTCAATGATGACTGTGAGCAGCATTGACTTATCACAGAGAGACAGTGATGCAAGACTTAAATATTTATGCAATGATGAGATAAATGTTAACAACATCATAAATTTATTAACATAAATATTGATGTTAAAGAAAAAGAAGAGCAAAGATCATTCATGAAAAAAAATGACTTTAAAGCTGATTAAACATCTTTGAAATGTCTTAGAAAGAAAGATTAAAAATCAAGATGCATTCATTGCAAAGAACATATAAAAGTTGAAAACATTCATTCAACTTTTCAATAAACAGTTACAAATATAAGAAAATACATGTTTCATGTTTGAAATGACATCATGAATCAACATAGCAAAAGAAGATGCATCAACAAGAAAGCAATGATTCAGAAATGACTTGTCATTGCTTTGCAAAGAACATAAGATTCTGATGAAAATAATGAAGAGAAAAGAAATGAAGAAAGTATAAAAGAAGTTCACGAATCAGATTTTTCAAAGAATTGCAAACATATTGATGATGAAATGCAATTTAATCATGTCACTTCACAAGCTTGAAAGCGATGATATTATGCTGCACGCAGTAAGCTCAGAAACTTAAGCAGTTCTAGAAAGATTTCAGAAGTGAATGAAAGAAATTACAGATTCAGCGCAGATAAAACATTAAAGCTTTGCAATACTAGCACATGAAATATACATTATATTGAATATAAATAATCAGAAAATAATCATTAAAAGACTGATAAAAAACAATGCAAGACTGCATGAAGATCTAAAGATGTTAAGAGTAGCTTGATTCAAAAAGATAGTCAAAAGTGAGAAAGTTCATTCATTGTTCATTATAAAAGTCATGATCAAAATAATGATAAATCAACTGCTAAATGTAAGCATGCTGAACTTATATTAGAAATGCATTTGTAAATTGTTTGAAAAGAACTGTTGCATCATTTAATGCTTCAGATGCATTGATTTTGATCATATGATTAAATTCTGCAGAAATGAAGAATGTTGCTTCAAATGTACAAATAAACATCATCATGAAGAATGCATTGTGTTGATGAATAAATGATAATACATGAACTGCAATGACAGTCACAAATTCTGAATGCGCTCTTGTCTTAAGTGAAAACTGCAGATGAAACAATTCAAAGAAATATTTTAAAACAGATTGATCAGATACTTGAAAACATCAAGAAGCAATCACTCATTTTTCTCTGCTTTCTTTTTGAACTTTCTGAATTTATTGAATTTATTGAATTTAATGAATATTTCAATAATGACTAGCAGTTGAAACATCAACGAATCTGCATGACAAATGATGAAAGTCAAGAAGAGATGAGTCACTTTCTCTTCATATGTAATTAGCAATTCAAAGAACATGATATCTGAATAAATATAAAAACATCAGATCAGAAAATGTAAAAGATTCACAATGATTAAAAGTATACAAAACATTATCTTTATGCAGAATCAACAACAGCTATAAATAATGTTATAATGAATCAAATCTTTTTATGAATATTACAGTACAACATCAGAAAGTCATTGAAAATTCAAGAGTTGTTTCTGATAAACAGAGAGATTCATGAATTTGATATAATAGTCATTCAGAAACAAGATTGCAATGCTTATGCTTTGCAGACATTTAGCTTGATACACAACTTCTTTCATTTAATGAAAGACTCATCATCTCAAGCAAAAACATGCATTTACGTCAATAAACACTTAAAATTCAATCAATGAATGATGAAAACTATTGAATCAAACATCTGTTTAATCAAGATATAAATCAGCAGCTTGAATGATGAAATAAAGACTTTACAACTTATAAATGTTTATAATTCATGCTCATTATTTATCATTTTTACAGAAGAATCATTTATCATTTCTTGTTTGAATGAATTAATCAAAGTTGATTGTAAACAGTTAATAATAGAAGATTTTAATCTGCATCATTTACACTGAGAAGATAGAAAATGTTTTACTCATCACACAGTGACTGATGCTTTATTAAACATCATTATGAATGCAAAACTGAAGTTATTGCTTAAGTTAAACACAATTATTAAAGAAGTTCACAATCAACTTATGACAATAAATCTGACATTTGACAGTGAGAAAATACAGTTCATGATATATAAATGTGAGATGAAAACAGATTTGCATCAAGAATTTGATTATCTTTCAATAATCATGAAGTTATGTCTGCACACATTCTTCATGCAATTTATGATTCATTGATTATGAAAGAAAATGAACACAGAAGTGCTGAATGCTCATTTAAGAATACATCTTTTTATTGATCATCTTCTCAATGACAAAACAGCGATAAATGACAAAGTAACTGAGATTACTTATGCATTATAAGAAGTCATCAAGAAGTTTACTTCTTAAGCAAAATCATTGAATTAAGCATGTGACTTTTGAAATCAAAACTGCTCAAAAGTTGTAATGAAATTGTGATGATTGCAAATTGCATGAAAAACGCAGAGTACTTTAAAAGCATGAAATGATTATTTGAAATACAACAATTACAAAAACAAGATCATTAAAAAAGCAAAATGTTCACATTTTAGATCACAAATGCACAAGCTGAACAAAGATTCAAAGTCAATTTGATGCTTCGTAAAATAAGCTAGAATTGAAAGTCAGTTATTCAAAAAGCTTTCACAGTTTTCATCACTTAAGAATGATGATTTTAATTATATAACAGACTCATTTAAAGAAAAAACAGAAATGTTATGAAAGAAGTTCTTTTCTTCATCTTCTTAAACAGATTTCAGTGATGTTTCAAGATCATTTATATCATTGATAGTATCATTCAACTCAGTCTTATTGCAAGATGAGATGAGACAGATGATTTAATGAGTAAAAGTCAACAAAGCATCAGATGCATTCAAAATCTCAAATAAAACACTTCAAGTGAGTTTAACAAAGCTAACTTCAATACTAATCAGTTTATTCAATGCATGTATAACTTTCAAGTATCATTCAAAGTAGTTCAAAAAAGCTTAAACAATAATATTATGCAAATTGATTCATTGCTTTATTAAACATCATGAATAAAACATTGAAATCAATCATGATTAAAAGATTAAGCAACATTGCTGAGACTCATCATATGCTTTCAGATGCTCAAATGAGAGCGAGATGCAAGTGATTCATAATTTCAGCGCTGAATTTATTAATAAATCAAGTACACGCAGTATGAAACTGTAAAATTAATTATGTAGTCTTCATGCTCAGTTTAAACATCATCGATGCATTCAATCATGTCTCACACATCAAACTTTTACATACATTGAAAATGAAAAGAACATTGAATTATATAATTGATTAAACTTGCAGCTTTCTGAAAAACAGAGAGTCATCTTTGATATTCAATGAGCAAACAAGCTCAATGCAATGAGTAAATGCTGACATATCACAGAGATTTCTCATATCTTTGATTCTCTTTCTATTTTTTAACACAAGCTTAATTGAAAAATGCAAAGCACTAGAAATTAAAATCAAAGTGCTTAACTTTGTAAATAACATCAATATTCTGATTTATGATAAAATCATGAAATCAAACTGCAAAATGCTGAGTCGAGCATATGATGTCTGTGCAAAGTGAGCTTGAATTTATGACATCACATTTGCTTCAGAAAAATATAAATTCACACACTTCACATATAAGTCAAACAAATTTGACATGATGACTAGTTTATGCATAGAAAACTTAGTAGTAAAGTTGAAGTCAGATGTATGAATTCTTGAAGTTCAATTGAACATGAAACTTCAATAAGATTCACATCTTCAACAAATAAAGATAAGTCACATCAGTAAGATGCTGATGCTTAGTTAACTTGAAATCTTCATTTAAAGAACTACATTTGCAAAAGCAAGACAGATTTACTCAATAATGATAAGATTAAAAATGACGTTTGAAGCATCAATATGACATCAACGTGATAAAGAAGAAGAATTGTTGAACATGAAATGAAGACTAGAAGGTCTTCAAAATCAAGCGTTGTATCATATGATAAACATCTTCAAGAAAGTGAACACTGAAACGCTGAAAGCTGAAATATATACATTTTCACTTCATGTTCATTTAAACAAGCTATAGAATCAGACTACACTACGCAGTTGAATTAATGACAGAATGCGAAAGACTCAATGAGCATGCAAAATCATACATGCTCATCTAATAGAAATTAATAAACTCATTTCACGTTCTTTGATCTTTAAAAAGTTGATATTTTTAAATGTTTCAATTTGCAAAGAAGTAAAGATATCATCTAGATGCAGATGACTTAATCTTTCAATGTTAATTTTAACAGATAAACAAACAATTATACAGTTTTATAAAAATCAATGAGACATTAAATGAGAAATCTACAAAAAATGCATCGCAGACATAAACATAATTCTCGCTCAAAGATCTCATCTATTCAAGAAATTGATAAGAATACACAATGATTTTCAAAACATTGAAAGCATTCTTACAATTTACATCAGAATTGAATGCATAGAGCTAAATGTTTATCTGCACTCAAGAAACATTTTAAGCGCAGATAGTTCTTAATATGACTGTGATTAAAATCATCAGATCATTAAGCATATTCTGATGCATTGCTTGAATTGAATGCATCTTTGATTGAATATGTTTCAAGATGTTAACTTCATGAACTATTGAATCATCATTGCAATCACGAAGAATCTCAAAGCAACAGCAAGAATGATGATGAAAACGAAGCTTTTAAAGCAGTTTAGAATGATAAAGAACACTCATTCTTTAACATGCAATCATCATGAACAAATTTGATACATAGTTTCAGCTTTATCGTTTCAATCATATGTAGCAGTCGTATAAACAGTGAGCGATTTTCTATCTCAGAGAGTTTTGTTCACTCAACACACATAGCATAAAGTTTTTCATGAGTCAATTTAGTTGATGTCATAAGAATGTATAAATTTATTATTATTATTATTATTATAATTAAATTTTTAAAATTAAATTAAATGTAAATTTAATGTCATGATACTTTTCAACAACTTATAGAACTAGTTTTACAATAAGATTAACATTTAATCATATAAGTCTTACACACGCATATAAATTAATTCAACTTTTTTATTATTTATTAAATTTATAAATTTTACTTATTTACAATAAATTCATGATAAATAATAATATTAATCACTGATTTATTCAGTAATTAAGTCTTTATATTTAATCATAAAGTACACAGTAACAACGAGATTGCTATCGTTAATTAAAACTGCTTTTATTTATCTTTTGCATTAAAAATCTTACATTATTATTACATTATTTACTTTGATGTTAACAACATAAGTAATGATAAATTTATTAATAATCAAGAGAAAAAAGATTATACTTTATTATCTTTCAACATTATTATAAATCATCTCGATGATTAATCTTTTTGTTTTAATTAAATGATTAACATGATGTTTTAAAAAGATTTCTTCATTTAATTGATAATTAAATCTCTTTATTACATTTTTTTACTTCAGTTAATCTTTCAACAAAAGTAATTAAAGTCACTATCATTAACAACTTTTCAGTAAAATAAAATAAATCATTTATCTTAAAAATTCAACGTTGTTTAAATTTATAATTAAAACATGTATGAAGTAATTAAAAAAATGTATAACAAGTTATTTAACGACATTTAAAACTTATAAAAAGATGCATAAATTAACATTATTAAATTTAATAAACTAAAGATTTTAATAAAACAAATGATTAATAATTAAAATAAAATCAAGAAGTCAAAAAAATCAAACACGTCATCATTGAAACATCATTAAAATTAAAACTCTTTCTTATTTAATTTTTTACATTAAAATTATAAGTAGACTGATCATTCAAATCGAGACTTTCTCAAAATTTAAAATTTGACTTGAAAGTTTTATCTATTTAGATCAAGTTTTAACTTAATATAGTTAGTATTTTCATAAAATAATGAATTCAAGTTGAAATTCATGTTTTCATGATCAGTTTAATTATAAGTTTTAAACACATTAAAATGATGATTTTCGAGTTTTAGTTTTAAAATTAACTTAATTAACAACTTTTGAATATCAATTTAAATATCAGAAAATTAAACTGTTTAATTTTCACCTTTTAAAGTTAATTTATAATAAAGAAATATATATTACTGTTAACTCAAAAACGTATTATCGCGACGTTTTCGTATTTTTAAATTAAGTAATGATAATAATCAAAATTAAAAACTTTTAATTAATAAAAGTTAATTTACATACGTATTTACAAGAAAGTATTTAAACATGATACGTTAACGAGCTTAATTTAAATGTTAAATATAAATTTTCATCATGAAATTAAACTAGTTAATTAATATAAGCTTTTATTTAAACGATTTATCATGTTTATGCAAAAAGTGTCATGATATTCTTTAGCGACTCATAGAACTAGCCTTATGATAGAACTAGTATTCGATCATTTAGATCTCACACATTCACATAGATTAATTCAGCTCTTTTACCACTCATTAATTCATGACATATATCATATTTATAGTAAATTCATGATAAAAAGTCATGAAGTTAACTTAAAAGAAAATTTTCATCATAAAAGATATTTAAAATAAACGTCTCATTTTTAAATATATTTAAAATGTAATTAAATTAAATAAAATAACTGAATAAACTACAGTTAATTAAATTAACTGAACATGAAATAATCTGAAATTTATACTTTAAATAAATATCAAAATGTTTACAGTCACGATGATTATAATTTAATTTATTTAGTAATTAAAACAAAAATATATTGTATAAAATTGAATCTACAAATTAACGAAAAAGAATAATTTATGAAATAATAAAAATTGTTGATTAAATTATCAAAATTATTCTTGTTAAAAGCATAATTGAATGTTGTCTTTCTCAAAATAAAATTTATATGAAAATCAATAATTTTAAAATTAATCTTAATCATCTTTAATAAATTGTATTTAACATATATTTTTATAATAATTAAATTAATATTAATTAAGTTAATGATATAAATCTGATTAAAATTAATTTTATTAACGTTAAATTAAATCTTCATTAATTTAATTAACATGAAATAAATAGTTAAACGTTTTTATGCGAAGTTTAACTACGATTAAAACGATAAAGTTTATTACGTTGAATAACTCAGTCAGAAAGAATTAAACTGATCATCAAGTTGAGTTTCAAATTTACTTTTTGAATTCAACTTGATTTGAAGTCGAGTTGCTCATATTTTCAACTCAATTCAAGTTGAGTTGAGCATATTATCAACTTGACTTGACGCGATTTAAGTAGAAATCAAGTCAATTCAATTCAACTCATCAAGAACTCAAGCTTGATGTCAAGAGAACTAAGAATAGAAACATAAAACAATATGTTCGCTTGTTGTATTATCTTTTTGCATTATTTATTGCACTTTATATATTATCTTCAAGCTATTCACAAATACTGTTGTCACGTTGTAAATATAAATCATTCTACAATACTACAGAATGTTTAATTCACTGACAACTTTCAATCTATCTGACAAATTCAATTCATTTAAATCATCTTTGAGTACTCTTTATTCTGAACAATTTACAAGTCAAGTACAATGATTTAATATTTCAGACTATTTTAAACAGAAGAGAACTAGACAAGAAGTAATTGACAAAGTTCAACGAGATTTTTCACTGCTCAAGCTAACAGAGAATAATACATATGTTCAATGAACTTGAAATACAAATGACTTTTTTTTACAATGATGATTTCAAACTTCTGTTGCTGAGAATATTTAAAGCAAGACTCAAAAAAAGATAGTCAATTTGCTCTGATTTAAAAAGATTATGAACGATAAGCAATCTAATATATGAGATCACTTTATATAATTAACTTCAATTGTTGAAGAATTGTTTAAAATCTCATGCACAATTTGCAATAAGATTATAAATCATTCTACAGCTTTCAATAACTTTAACACGTCTGCTATAAAAAAACATCTTGAATCAGATTTTTGCACAGCGACAAAATGAAAATGCAAACACTTGCAATTACAGTTTGAACTGACTTTTAAACAGATAAGTCATAACTGATAATGCAAATTAATAATGCAAAATTGACAAATTATTAAAAGAAAAGTCATATCAAGTTAGTCTCTGTCTTCAATCAAGAGAATTGAGAAGATCGATTATGCAAAATCTTTGTTGACTTGAACTTATTCTTTTGAATCATTAACAATGAGCAATTTCAAAAGCTGCTATGAATGCTTCGTTCAGATCTGCAAATTGTGCATTGCATAAAAATAATAATTATGATTCTTTCATACTATAAAGAGATTTGTGATCAGATCAAATCAAATTTTAAAGAGTTACAATGTATGTTTATTGCTTTGAACGTGTGATCTAGTTTTCAAAGAGTAGCATACTTGAAAGTGTTGATATATTGAATTGATATTGAATTTCAGTTTCATGAACATTTTATTGAATTTACGTCTCTTGATATTGAGCATATTGATCATCAATTGATGATAAAGTTAATGAAAATCTTGAAGAACTATGCTATTAAGAATAAGCTTTTCAAGATTGTTATTAATAATGCAAGTAATAATAATATCTTGAAAGATGAATTTAAAAAAATCTTGAGTCATCATGAGTTTCAATGAAACAAAACACAGAATTTCATCAATTGCTTAACTCACATCATTAATCTTATGATTCAAGATTTTATTCAAGTTATTGAATTGAAAGCAATAACTGATAATGTTATCATGCAATTAAAGAATGAGCAAATGCAAGATATTAAGACAAGCAGAGATTTATCTGTTGTGATCAAAAAGATATTGCTTCAGATGATAATACAAAAAAGTAATGCATTTATTAAAATTGAAATTAAATTCATGCTTTGATGATAGTTATCAACAATTCTTCTCAATGATTACTTTGCTTTAAAGCTTTTCAAGAGCAGAATAATAACAGATTCAAAAAACTAATACAAGATATTTACATTCATTGAAACTTTACTTACTTGATGCTTCAGTAAGTATATCAATTATGCAAATTTATTAATTTTTGAATAGAAAAGTACTGTGAAGATTCAAAAATTGCAAAGATCAGATTTGATGAAAGTGAGTAATTTATGATCTTGCTTGTTGACAATTTATTAAATTCTTTCTATGAGTGCACTTTATTAATGTCATGAACAATTAATGCAAATATTCACTTAAAATTTCAAATATTTAATGCATTTTTCAATCATCTTGAGCTGATTGAAAAGAATATAAAAAGAAGTACTTACTCATTGAGTGCTGTTATAATAAAGACTTGCAAAAAAGTTTCAGTCAAATTTGCAAAGTATTATGTCAAAATTGAAGACAGTGATGAAATAATATATAATCTTGCAAATATTCTGAATTCTACAATGAAGTTAAGTCTTTATAAAATTTGAGATGACAAAGATAATCAAGATACAGATCATGATGAAAAGTCTGTTAACTATAAAATTAAGTACAAGACAGAATTCAAAAAGTATTTTCATCATTACTATAAAGATTTAACTGTCAATTTGAGAGTAGAAGCATAAAGAGCAAAATATGATGTTGATGAAATAATGCATTCTGATAATGCATTTGATATTTTACTAATGATTTTGTAATCTGTTGCAACTGTCAGAAGATCATTGCTTCAACAATCTCAGCATGCTCATTCTTTTTAAGATGAAGATGATCAATATTTTTGCACTAATATTATAAATAAGAATTATTCAATCTGACAATTTTAAAAAGACAATGCTTTGAATTTTTCTAAATTGATGCAAATGACTAAAAATATTCTTTCATGTTCAATATTCTTGATAAATATTGAGTGAACTTTTAATCTTGTTAAAAGAGTATGTTGATGAAATTGATTACAGATGAAATCAAAAATGATGAAATAAATGATGCTGATTAAGTATTACAATTGAATCATGAATTTGAATTCAGATGAGATTATTACTGAATTCTGAGATATTTATTACAAAAAGAAGATTAATGATGAAGAGATCAATGAATCTGCTGATGCATTTCAAGTATCTTTGAAGACTGTTTTAGCTCAAATTTATTCATAAATTTGTAATATTATCATTTATTAAAAGTCTTGCATTTAAAGTAAGTATTTATTCGAAGTTTAATTGAGTCAATGCACAAGAATAATGCACAAGAATAATGCAAATGTGATTCAAAGAATTACATTGTTTATTCTAATTTATGAAGACAGACATTTCTTAATATCTTTTAAAAGACATGATGTCAAGATTCATCATCATAATTTTCATAAATTTCATGTTTCTTTATTGAATAATGATGTATTTAACATAAATTGTTGTCAAGTTGATGTCTGTATAGAGCAAAATGTCAATGAAAATTCTACAACAAAAGTGATAATGCAAAAGAATAATGCACTTACTTTTCATGAAAGAGTACAAGAATGCTTTCATGACTTTCTGCAAAACATTCAATGCAGAGTATTGAATATGAAAATCATATTCAAGCATCTTCTCTCATGCAACATCGTGCATAATTTTTTTTACAAGTTTTTTGAAAAACATTTTAAAAATGAGATTTTCAAATGACTTCTGATACTTGCAAATTTCACGCAGCGCAACAATGTCTGATTTATAATGTCTTTTCTATTGTAAAGCATTAATATTTAGTAAATAATGCATTATTCATGTGAATTATCTTTTTGATAGTTGTAGTAAAATTTAAGATCAAAGTTTCTTTAATAGCTTTGATAACTTTGACAGATTTGATAGTATAATTATTAATTGAATGCATCAAGTTCTTAGAACTTTTAGACTTCTTACATGCTGTTGCATATTTTAAAAATGTACTTATCAACAATAAATAAGTCATATTGCATTATCAGTATGCATTATTGATCACATTCTTGCTGCAGATTATTTTATCAGATAACAAGAATAATTGAGTTGATTTAAATAAACTTGAACTTTCAAAGTATTATCTTTGAAGATATTATTTATTGAACTTGAAGCGTTGATTATTAAAAGAATTCAAGAAAATAGAATAAAAGAAATTATTGAAAAATTATAAAGAAAATTGAAGAAAATATTGAATAAGTGTTAAGAAATAAGTGTTGAGAATAATAATTAATTTTTTCTCGTTGCACTCAAATTCATCTCACTTCATGAGTTTTTTCTTTATTTTACAAAATTCTTTATAAGATCATATTTTATTGAACTATTCAAATTCAAATGATACTGTTGCATTACTTAAGTGCATAACTAAGAGAATAATGCTGATCTTAACAGATAATTTTCACACTGTCTGACAGTTTGAAAATTCATTCTTCATCAAAATTAATTCATCTCACTTTGAAAATTTCTTCTTTATAAAATTCTCTACAAATTCTTTTTCTATCAAACTACTCAAATTCAAATGATACTGTTGCATTACTCAAATGCATAATCAAAAGAATAATGCTTATTATAACAGATTACAGATATGTTTACTTTATTTGTAAATTTCAAATTCATTGCAAGTTGAAATTGAAATAAAAATTGATTCAAGAAAATTAAGAAGCATTACAAGAGACAGAACAATGATCATATAATCATGTGTAAACGACTGCAAAAATTGAAATTATTCAATGTTTGAATAAAAGTCAATGAAATCAACAAAACTGAAATGAAGAAAAATTTAAAAGAACAGATGAAGAAAGAGTGCATAGACAATGACAGTCATGATAATGCATCTCAGTAATGCAATACTAGATAAAGCGCTGATCTGTTTATAGTTGAATGCTTTAAGATGAAGATTAAATAAAAAGTAGATGCAGAAATTGCTGCTAAAAAGATGAAGCAAGCAGAAATAACTGCTGTCATATAAACTCATAATCAAGACAAAGAAGTTACTTCAGAAGCAACGCAGATATGCATTACTCATATACATTATCTTTCAATTGTAGAAATTAATATCAATTTTAAAAAACAATCACAGATGAGTTCAATGTAAGTAAAGAAATATCAAAGTTCATGATTTCTATAGTATAATTAATTCAATAATAAATTCTTTATCATGATGATCTGAAGAAGTTAAAGCAGATTGACAACATCAATTCTATGATCACTTTTCAGAATTTTGCAGCAGAATTCATCATTCTTTTAATCATTAAAGATTGAGAAATTGAGAATTCAATACATGCAATAAATTCAAATGCAGATGATCTTATTATAATAAAAGATGATGATGTGAAGATGCATTATAAAATAGAAGAGAATGAAAAAAATATAAAACAGAATGAATATGAAACTATCAATAGTGAGAAAAAAGACAATAATAAAATTGAAAAAAAGATAATAGAGCTGTTCAACTAGCGAACAGACTTATCTTATCTTCTATTTAATCATAATTCATAATCTTATGAATTCATGATGCATTATCTTTTTGCATTATCTTTTCATATTTGATAGATAGAAAGTCATGATAGAAAAACATAAAGATTGTTTGATAGAAAGTCATGATAGAAAGTCATGATAGAAAGTCATGATAGAAATCATGACGAGAAATCATGAAGAAAAGCTGAACAAGCTATTTACAACTATCTATCTTCATGTTTTGATGAGTTGAATTAAGTTGTCGAGTTGAATTGTTGAATTCAGCTTCACAACTTGATTCAAGTTCTTGAGTTCAACTTTTCAATTCGATTTGACACTTTTTGAAAAAAAATTCAATTCAACTCAACACTTTTCAAATTGAGTACTTGATTTGAACTTAAGTACTCGACTTGACATGATCAGTCTAGAAAGAATAAACTAATGACTCAGCTTTCAAAAGCATCATGATGAAAGTTAATTTTAATAACATCATCATTATTTAACAGAACATAAAGTTATAAAGCTGTCATCATAAATCATGTTTTTAAGTTAAATTAAATTTTGAAAGTAATAATGAGTTTTATGCTCACGTTTTTTAATTTCATAAATATAATATTAAAGCTTAATTTAATAAGAATTAAATTCGTTGAATTTATGCAATTCAACATGTTAATGAGCATGTTTTTACCTGCAAATCATTAAGCTCACATGATTTCATTATTATTATTAATAACGTATTTAACATTACTTTATTTATATTCATTAATGTTAAAGCTCGTTATTAACGTATTTAAATATGCATATAAGAAGCGCACTTTCTAAAATGCTTGAAATGATCAGTTTAATTAAAATTAATTGAACAAAGCATGATAAACAGCAAGTGTTTATCTTGCTTTAATTGCTTTAAATAAATTAATCAAAACATACAAAGTTAAAGAACTTTTAACACGAGTTTTTTACGTTTATATAACGACAGTGTTTCTCTTAAATAAAAATCTTGTGTTCAACTCATGTAATAGTTAATATAGTTTATTATTTTAATTATTTTTAAATCTTAAGTTTAATAATAAAAGTTTATTATTTAATCTCTGTTTATATTTTATGTTGTTAAAGAAATAATCATTATACTTTAAACATTAATCTTTCACAAGATATCAGAACATTGCTTTATTAATCATTATGTTTAAGTTAAAACGTTAAACATGAGAGAAAATCATTTAAAGAAGATCTCAGAATAAAACGTTAATGTTAAAAGAAATTATCACAAAGATAAGTTGAATGCATTTATAATTTAAATGAATGTATATCTCAAGAATCACTTAAAATTATTCATCTTTTAAGACAAGATATTATTTGCAGCATTATACTTATGAGAAAATGTTTTTCAATGATTTAAATTTATCATGAAGAACTTTTTTAAAAATAATAAAAAAGATTAAAATGAAAAAATGAATAAAGTTTTTAATGATTTAATTATTTTCGATTAAAACATTCAATGAATGTATAAAGATATAAATGCAAAGAAAAGCATAAAATGATAACTGTATAAAATTAAATAAATAAAATTGATATCAAAGTATATTACAATCTTTTAATTTATTATGTTAAAAGTAAATTGAAATGACATTGCATTTACAGCACAGTTTTATAAAAAATTAAAAAATATGATAAAGAATAAAATAACTTGTATAAATTGCTTTACGTCATTATAAAATATAATTAAAAAAGTTCTTATTTTAAATAATAAATAGTATGAAAAACATTTAAAAAAGTAAGAAAAGAACTTTTTCATTTCAGCAATAAAAGTTAAAAGTAAAACTTAAGAATTTTATTATGAATAATAATTTATGAAGATAAATGTTATTTAAAAGTCTGAAAAACTATTAAAACGAAAATTTAAAAACTTTTATAAGAATAAAAAATGCTTTACATGTGAAAAACTTGAACATTACTCACGAGAATGTATAAAAAATAAGTATAAGAATAAATTATCATTGTACAATAACTAAGAAAAATTTTTCACAGCTGTTTAAAAAGTAAAATAAAAATTATACATGCTTGCAAAACTGTGCTGCTCACTCTGTGAAGTGTTGAATTGATAAAAACTTTAATCACTGTGTTAAATGTGTGCATCTGAGTTGCAAATGTGATCTCTTCATTTCTGATATCAAGTAAGAGTGAGTTCATAAAGAAAGAACTCATCTTTACATTGAGTTAAATGAGACTTTTGCTAAAGCAGTTTGTCTGCAAAAATAATAAAAGTTGATTGAATCTCACTGAAAAAATATAATGCAACGAAAGTTCAAAAACATTGAAAAACTTACGAAGAATGAAAAATGACAATTGATCAAATCATTTATTGATGATCTTCTTCTGAATGTTGATTTTAAACAGCTTGAAATTTCTTCTGACTTTAACTGACTATTGAGTTTCTTTTCTGAAACTGTCACAGAAGCATTTAACAGTTCATAAAATTTTTCTCTGACTCTTAAGTGTTCTTGATATGTTTATAATCTTTTCACTTGATCAGATATTTAAGCTGATCTTGAACATTCTGTTGATCTAGAATTTCTTCTACTTTGTATTTTTTAATCTGATTCTTAAAATTTATGTTTGATGAGTTGATTTATAATGATGTTTTTGAATCTGTAAATTCTAAAAGAAATATATAAAATATTAAGTATATCTTTATAGATGCTGAAAGATTTAATTCATAATTGATTAATTTCTTGACTCTCTTGATAGCAAATGATCTTAACTTTGTATGATTCAACTTATTGCTAAATTACTTGATCTTGATATTTCATCGTAGTAAATAAACTTTGTTTCTCTTTTTAAAAGTAAGTTCTTTATCTCTTCATTTATTAACATACAGAACAAAGCATTTGTTTAAAAACTGTATATTCTTTTATAACTCTTTATATAACAATTGTAACTATTTAATTTATATCATAACTTTCTGAATTATCTGTGCAAAGTGATGCAATTTCTTAAGAGTTTTTGACTTGAACTCATAATTTGCATAAAATAATAACATGTTGATTATTTTTATAATTACGCTATTATAAATCAACTTTGTTATTGATAGTAACTGTATTTAATTGTTCTATTTATAATTGATATAGCATCTGAGATACTGTTTCAGTATTTAATTCATTCTTTTCATTTATTCATTCATCTGTAAATGATAAGCTGTTAACAGTTTATGATGAATTTTTAGCTGATTCATTAACGATTTTCAGAATTTTGATGTGAAGAGCTTATCTTTATTTAAAATTATTTCATCTGATAATTCATGATTAGTTATTATCATTCTTAAAAATGTATAAACTAAGTCTTCTGTTGAGATTGTTTTCTTATATGACAAGAAGTATTCATACATAGTCAATTTATCTGTGATGACTAGTATAAAGTCATAGATTGTTTTACTGACTTTTTTCTTTGATTTAAATAACTTAATTATAAAGTTCAAAGCTATGCTCTTTCATGCATGATCTGAGGTGCTGAAGCTTTTCAAAAGTTCATAAAATTTATGTCAATTATACTTTGTTCTGATACATGTGTTGCATTTTCTTATTGTATTTTTTATTTACTTTTTCATCTTAAAAAAGTAATAAATTCTGAATATTTGTTAAGACACATTTTAAAAAAAACTCTGAGATAAAGATGTATATGCAACAAGCATATGAGAGATCATGCTAGCTTTGCTAATCATGATCAAAGACATAACATTAATAGCATCTTTAACAATAAAATGCTTATTATGTTAATAATGTTAAAAACATAACATTTTAAGCAGATAAAACAAGAACATTCTTGACATAAGTTTTCTATGTTTATATAACGACAGTGTTTTTCTTAGATAGAAATCTCATATTCAATTCATGTAATAATCAATACATATTATTGTTTTAATTATTCTCAGATCTTAATTTAATATAATAAATTACTATTTGATCTTTATTTATATCTTGTGTTGTTAAAGAAATAATCATTATACTTTAAACATCAATTTTTCACAAGATATCAAAGCATCACTTTATCAATCATTATGTTTACTTCAAAACATTAAACATAAAGAAAATTACTCAGAGAAGATTTCAGAACAAAGCTTCAGTGTCAGAAGAAATTATTGCAAATAAGATTTAAAAAATAAAAATATTAATATCAGATCTTTATTATGAAAACAGAGACAAGTTGAATGCATTCATAATTCAGATGAATGTTTATATCAAGAATTATTCAGAACTATTCATCTTTCAAGACAAGATATTATTTGCAGCATTTTACTTATGAGAAAATGTCTTTAAATGATTCAAGTCAATCATGAAGAACTTTCTTAAAAAGAGTGAAGAAGATCAAAAAGAAAAGATGAAGTAAATTTTCAATGATTTAACTGTTTTCAACTATCACATTCAATGAATGTATAAAAATATAAACATGAAGAGAATCATTGAGTGACAGCTGTATGAAGTTAAGCAGACAGAATTAACATTGAAGTATATTACAATTTTTCAATTCATTGCATTAAAAGCAGATTGAAATGATACTGCATTTATAGCACAATTTTATAAAAAACTGAAGAAAATGATAAAAAATGAAATAGCTTGTATGAATCACTTTATAACATTATAAAATATGATCAGAAAAATTATTATCTTAAATAATAAACAGTATAAAAGATGTTTGAAGAAGTAAGAAAAAAACTTCTTCACTTCAGCAATAAAAATTGAAAGAATGTTTATCTTCATAAATGATTCAACGCAGTTACAAGTTTAAGTCAAAGTTAATAATCATGTAGCATGACTTTTTATTGATAATGACTGTATGAGAAACTATATATTCTCAGAATTTGCTTAAAAGATGCAAATATCTTTGCAAAAGAAGAAAGAATCTTACAGTCTGCAAAACTTTAATGAAACATTCATAAAGTATAATAATAAACTTATAAATCAGAAGACTTGATTCATTCACTTGAAACTTGAACATCATTGAAAGAAGTTGTGTTTAAATGTTATGAAGCATATCATGACTTCAAATGATCAATTCAATGATTGATTGAGTCAACGAGATAATGATATTTTTAAATATAGAAACAACGTAATTGCATTTAATATTAAAGTCATTAAAAGATGTAAAGATCTTCATGATGATAGCAAATAATATGCACAAAAAGTTTAATAAAGTCAGTGATGTACAGATGTTATGAAGCAGAAAAGTTTAAGAAGAAGATCATTTTAAGAACTTTGCTATCGCTCAAATCTTTAAAGAATATTAAAAATATAAAATTCTGTTTAAGAAAAAAAGTGATCAAGATGCACTATTCAAACATCAATTATGAAATCATGAGATTAAGTTCATTGATGACAAAAAACTCATAAAACAGTTTATTTACTCATTGTCTGCAGAAAAGTTAAATGCTTTGCAACAATATTTAAAAAAAACTTGCAAAAAAATTCATCAGAGAATTGCAATCATCAGCAGAATATTTAATTCTATTTATTTTAAAATCAAATGAAAGTTTGAGACTATGCGTAGACTATAAAGCTCTCAACAACATTATCATCAAAAACAGCTACTCATTATCACTCATAGTTAAGTTACAGAACAAATTATAAAAAGCACAGTGATTTATGAAATTTGATATATTCAAAGTGTTTAATCAAATATAAATTAAAGAAGACGAGTGAAAAATAGTATTTTGCACATGACTAAAACACTACAAGTACTTGATTATGCTCTTTGATCTAATTAACGCATCAGCAACGTTTTAAGTCTTTGTCAATAATGTACTAAGATGATATTTCAATCAATTCATCATAGTATATTTAAATGATATCTTGATATACTTAAAAACAAAGAAAAAACATGTGCAACATGTTATCAAGATTCTACAAGCTTTAAAGAAAGCAGATCTGCGCATTAAGTCAGAAAAGAGCGAATTTCATGTATAAAGTGTACAATTTCTTGAATATATAATTACATTTCAGAGTCTTAAGATGAATTTAAAGAAAATTGAAGCTGTTACAACTTAATTAACGTCAAAGATGAAAATCAAAGTTCAATTCTTTTTAAAATTCGTGAACTTTTATAAATGATTTATAAAGAAATATTTCAGAATCATCTCATCATTTATGAATCTTATAAAAAAGAAGATATCATTCATGTAAACTGTGAAAGCAGAAAATGCTTTCAGAAAGTTGAAGAAGTTGTTCATCTCTCAGTCAATACTGATCATGTTTGAATCAGAAAAACTTATTATGCTCAAGATAAATGCATCAGACGAAGTTATTAAGATGTATATCAGTCAATCAAATGATAAGAAATGTCTGCATCTCATTGCATTTTACAGTAAAAAGCTTACAGACGCTGAATTGAATTATGAGATACATGATAAAAAGTTATTAGTTATTGTTGATTCTTTCAAACAATGAAGAGTATATTTGAAAGAATCTAAACATCAGATTCAAGTATATATAGATTACAAGAATCTGTTATACTTTATAATCATGAAAGTTCTGAATTGAAGATAAATCAGATGATCAAAGAAGTTGTCAGAGTACAACTTTCAAATTCAATATTGAAAAAAATCTGAAAACTTGAAGATTGATGTCTTGAGTAAAAGAGCAGATCACATGACAGATAAATCATAAGTAAATCAGATCATCTTGCATGAAAACTCAGATGGTTTTATTATTTACAATAAATAATATGCAGTTATGCTTTGAATTTATAACAAAGATCTCAAAAAGAAGATAAAGCAAAAGCTTGCAAAAGACTCAGTTGCACAGAATATTATAAAGAATATTGCTGAAAATGCAGACTTCAAGTATCAGAATGAAATATTAACATTTCAGAGTTTAATTTATGTATCAATGAGATGTAAACAAAAGATAATAAATGATTATCATAAGATGAAGATACATAATCATCAAGAATTGAATAAAATCATCAAAAGAATATTCAGAACTTATTACTTTTTTAAGATGAAAAAGCAAATAAAGAATACAATAAAAAATGTGATGTATGCATAAAAACAAAGCATAATTGACATAAATCTTATGAACTTTTAAAGAGTTTCAGCACATCAGATCATGCATGAAAGAGCATAGCTTTGAACTTTATAATCAAGTTATTTAAATCAAAGAAGAGAATTATTGAAACAATTTACAACTTTATATTAATCATTACAGATAAATTGACTAAGTATAAATACTTCTTGTCATATAAGAAAGCAATCTTGACAGAAGATCTAGTCTATACATTTTTAAGAATGATAATAGTTAATCATGAATTATCAGATGAGATAATTTTGAATAAAGATAAGCTCTTCACATTGAAATTCTAAAAATCATTAGTAAATCAGTTAAAAATTGATCATAAACTATCAACAGCTTATCACTTACAAATGAATAAATAAATGAAAAGAATGAATTAAACACTGAAACAGTATCTCAGATACTATATCAATTATAAACAAAATGATTGAATACAGTTATTGTCAGTAGTACAGTTGACTTATAACAGCACAACTATAAAGACAATCAATGTGTCATCATTTTATGCAAATTATGAGTTCAAGTCAGAAACTTTTAAAAAATCACATCATTTTGCATAAATAGTTTAAAAAGCTACAATATAGATCAAACAATTACAACTGTTACATAGACTGATTGCATCGAGTCGAGTATTCAAGTTCGAGTCGAGTACTTGACTTGAAAAATGTCGAATTGAGTTGAAATTTTTTTGAAAAAGTGTCGAGTTGAGTTGAAAAGTTGAACTTAAGAACTCGAATCGAGTTGTGAAGCTGAACTCAACAACTCGATTCAACAATTTGATTCGACTCGTCAAGACTCTTCTTTAATTCTCTTTATTGACTTTTTCTCTTTGAATCTTCTTTCTATTGATTCTTTCTCTTTAAATCTCTCTTCTATTAATTCTTTCTCATCATGATTTTCTATCATAGCTCTATATCATGACTTCTCTTCATGACTTTTCTTCATAGCTTTCTATCATGACTTCTCTTTATAACTCTTCTTCATGACTCTCTATCATGACTTCTCTTCATGACTTTCTATCATAGCTTTTCTTTATGACTCTCTATCATAAAATAGCTCTCTATCATAAAGTAGCTTTCTATCATAGAATAGCTCTTTATCAAATGCAAAAAGATAATGCAAAAAGATAATGTAAAGTGAAAAAATTTCTATATTTAGCTCTCTTGATGTCAAGCTTGAATTCTTGATGAGTCGAGTTGAATTAATTCAATTTCTACTCAAATCGCGTCGAGTTGAATTGAAAATATGCTCAACTCAACTTGAATTGAATTGAAAATATGAGCAACTTGACTTCAAATTGAGTTGAATTCAAAAAGTGAATTTGAAACTCGACTCGATAATCAGTTTACTGTTACATAAAAAGTTACAAAAGAATATACAGTTTTTAAGTAAACATTCTGCTTTATATGTTAATAAATGAAGAAATAAAGAATTTACTTTTAAAGAGAAGAACAAAGTTTATTTACTACAATGAAACATCAAGATCAAGTGACTTAGCAACAAGTTAAATTATATGAAGTTGAGATTATTTGCTATCAAAACAGTCAAGAGATCAATCAATTACAAATTGAATCTTTCAACATTTATGAAAATATATTTAATATTTTATATATTTCTTTTAAAATTCGCAGACTCAGAAACATCATTATAAATCAATTCATCAGACATAAATTTTGAAAGTCAGATTAAAGAATACGAAGTAGAAGAAATTTTAGATCAACAGAATGTTCAAGATCAGTTCAAGTATCTGATCAAGTGAAAAGATTATGAACATATTGAGAATATTTAAAAATCAGAGAAAAATCTCATGAACTGTTAGAAACTTCTGCAACAGTTTCAGAAAAGATATCATTAAGTCAGATGTTAAAATTCTGAAACGTAATCAGCTGCTCAGAGTTCATGTTTAGAAGAAGATTGTTCACAGCAGTTTGAAAAAGAGTTTTCATCTTCTTTCGCTCATTCTTCTTGAGTTTCTTAATGTTTTGAAACTCGCGATGCATCATCTTCTCTCATTGAATCTTCATAAAGTCTTGTTGATTTTGCAGATGAGCGAGTCATGCAGTTATCTTCTGTACTTTGATGATAACAGTTTACACTCAATCTCAAAGATGAGTATGTTCTTTTTAAACATAAGTTTATTTGATCTCAGAAATAATCAGATTGCATTTGCAATTGAAACTTATGCAGTTCATACATTTGTTGAAATTCTTTTTCATCTTGCAGAACATTTTCGCAGTAACACATTGTTTACACTTTCACATCATAAAAATGACGTTGAAATGTAATTAAATCAAAAGTCTTCAATGATGAATAGAAAAGTTTTCAGTTTTCAATAAATGATGAGAAGACATTAAAAAAGAAGAATAATTTTTAAGACAAGAAATCTTAAAAGAGAATTTAATATTAAAACATGTCTTGAAAAGAATTCTGAGACAGAAATGTATATGCAACAAGCATATAAGAGATCATGCTAGCTTTGCTAATCATGATCGAAGACATAGCATTAATAGCATGTCTAGCAACAGAATGCTCACTATGCTAGTAATGTTAAAGAACATAGCATTTCAAGCAGACAGAGTAAGAACACTCTTGACACAAGTTTTCTATGTTTATATAATGACAGTGTTTCTTTTAAATAGAAATCTCATGTTCAATTCATGTAATAGTTAATACATATTATTATCTTAGCTATTCTCAGATTTCAGTCTAGTATAATGAGTTATTATTTGATCTCTGTTTATATCTTGTGTTGTTAAAGAAACAATCATTACAACATCATTAAAATTTTAATTTTTTTTAAAATCTTAACACTTCAAGCAAAGATCTTCAACAAAGTGTTAAAGTTACATTAAAATTTCACAAAAGTTGAAAGCTTTTTAGCAGTTTATATATGCACAGAAAAGATCAATTTAATAATTTATTTACATTTCTTTAAAGTATTGAGATTAGAATCTTTCGTGTGTAGTTGTCATTGAGATCATTAAAACTTTAAACACATTTTATTATTTTGTTAAATATATAAATAAGACAGAAACAATCTTTTTAATGTCATCAACATTATGAATTATCAGTAAATCACTTTTATTGACAAAGATTTAAAGATCATTATAAAATATTTATGTTAATTGAATTAATTAAATAGTTTAATTTAACGAAAATATGTTTATATGAAAACAACTGTTAAATAGCATGAATTTAAGATTACATAGTACGTTTAAAGTAAAGATGTCAACATGTTCATTAAATAAAAAGTTGAAACATTAACAGCGAGCTGATTTTATTTTCTTTAAAAGTTTTATTCATTTAAATAATTTAATAGTTAACTCGCATAAGCTGATTTAAATCAGTGACACATTAATGTAAGAAATAAATAAGAATAAATATAATTATGTTTAGTATTTTGCACGAGAAACATGTGTTTCATAAAGTTTCATGAACTTTTAATTTTTTAATATGACTAAATATAAAGATTTAAACTTTTATATTAAACTAATCATTAAGTTGAGTTTCAAGTTCACTTTTTGAATTTGATTTGATTTGAAGTCGAGTTGCTCATATTTTCAATTCAATTCAAGTCGAATTGAGCATATTTTCAATTCAATTCAACGTGATTTGAGTAGAAATTAAGTCAACTCAACTCGACTCATCAAGAACTTGAGCTTAATGTCAAGAGAACTAAGAATAGAAACATAGAACAATATGTTCACTTGTTGCATTATCTTTTCACATTACTCATTGCACTTTATATATTATCTTCAAGCTATTCACAGTTACTATTGTCACGTTGTAAAAATAAATCATTCTACAATACTACAGAATGTTTAATTCGCTGACAACTTTCAATCTGTCTGATGAATTCAATTCATCTAAATCATCTTCAAGTACTTTTTATTCTGAACAATTTGCAAGTCAAGTACAATGATTTAATATTTTAAACTATTTTGAACAGAAGAGAACTAGACAAGAAGCAATTGACAAAGTTCAATGAAATTTTTCACTGCTCAAGCTAACAAAGAATAACATGTATGTTCAATGAACTTGAGATACAGATGACTCTTTTCTACAATGATGATTTCAAACTTCTGTTGTCGAGAATATTCAAAGCAAGACTCAAAAAAAGATAGTTAATTCGCTTTAATCTAAAAAGACTATGAGTGATAAGCAATTTAATATATGAGATCACTTTATACAGTTAACTTCAATTGTTGAAGAATTGTCTAAAATCTCATGCACAATTTGCAATAAAATTATGAATCATTCTACAGTTTTTGATAATTTTAACACGTCTGCTATGAAAAAGCATCTTGAATCAAACTTTGACATAGCGATAGAATAAAAATGCAAACACTTGCAATCACAGCTTGAACTGACTTTCAAACGAGTAAATCATAGCTGATAATGCAAATTGATAATGCAAAATTGACAAACTATTAGAAGAAAAATCATATTAAGTTAATCTTTGTTTTCAATCAAGAGAATTGAGAAGATCAGTTATGCAAAATCTTTGTTGATTTGAACTTATTCTTTTAAATCATTGACAATGAGCAATTTTGAAAGCTGCTATGAATGCTTCATTCAGATTTGCAAATTGTGCATTGCACAAAAGTGATAACTATGATTCTCTCACACTATAAAGAGATTTGTGATCAGATCAGATTGAATCTTAAAGAGTCACAACGTATGTTTATTGCTTTGAACGTGTGATTTAATTCTCAAAGAGTAGCATACTTGAAAGTGTTGATATATTGAATTGATATTAAATTTCAATTTCATGAACATTTTATTAAATTTATGTTTCTTGATATTGAGCATATCAATCATCAATTGATGATAAAGTTAATGAAAATCTTGAAGAACTATGCTATTAAGAATAAACTTTCCAAGATTGTTATCAATAATGCAAGCAATAATAATATCTTGAAAAATGAACTTGAAAAGATCTTGAGTCATCACGAGTTTCAATGAGACAGAACACAGAATTTCATCAATTGCTTGATTCGCATCATTAATCTTATGACTTAAGATTTTATTCAAGCTATTGAATTGAAAACAATAGCTGATAACATTATCATGCAATTAAAGAATGAGCAAATGCAAGATATTAAGACAAGCAGAGACTTATCTGTTGTAATCAAAAAGATATTGCTTCAAATGATAATGCAAAAAAATAATGCATTTATTAATATTGAAATCAAATTCACACTTTGATGATAATTATCAATGATTCTTCTCAGCGATTGCTTTGCTTTAAAGCTTTTCAAGAGCAAAATGACAACAGATTCAGAAAACTAGTACAAGATATTTGCATTCATTGAAACTCTACTTACTTGATGCTTCATTAAGTGTATCAATTATATAAATTTATTAATCTTTGAACAAAGAAATACTGCAAAGATTCAAAAATTGCAAAGATCAGATTTAATGAAAGTGAATAATTTATAATTTTGCTTGTTGATAATTTATTAAATTCTTTCTATAAATGCACTTTATTAATGTCATGAACAATTAATGCAGATATTCACTTGAAATTTTGAATATTTAATGCACTTTTCAATTATCTTGAGCTGATTGAAAAGAATATAAGAAGAAGTACTTGCTCATTGAGTGCTGTTATAGTAAAGACTTGTGAAAAAGTCTCAGTCAAACTTGTGAAGTATTATGTCAAAATCAAAGACAGTGATGAAACAATATACAATTTTGCAAATATTCTGAATTCTACAATGAAACTCAGTCTTTACAAGATTTAAGATGATAAAGACAATCAAGATATAAATCATGATGAAGAGTTTATCAATTATGAGATCAAGTATAAAACAGAGTTCAAAAAGTATTTTTGTTGTTATTATGCAGATTCAGCTGTTAATTCAAGAGCAAAAGCATAAAGAGCAAGAAGTGATGTTAATGAAATAATATATTTTGATAATGTATTTGATATTTTACTAATAATCTTGTAGTCTGTTGCAACTGTCAGAAGATCATTGCTTCAACAATCTCAGTATACTCATTTTTCTCAAGATGAAGATGATTGATATCTTTGCATTGATATTATAGATGAGAATTATTTAATCTAACAATTTTGAAAAAACAATGCTTTGAATTTTTCTAAGTTAATGCAAATGACTAAGAATATTCTTTTATGTTCAATATTCTTGAAAAAATATTGAGTGAACTTTTAATCTTGTTAAAAGAGTATGTTGATGAAATTGATTACAGATGAAATCAAAAATGATGAAATAAATGATGCTGATTAAGTATTACAATTAAATCATGAATTTGAATTCAGATGAGATTATTACTGAATTCTGAGATATTTATTACAAAAAGAAGATTAATAATGAAGAGATTAATGAATCTGCTGATGCATTTCAAGTATCTTTGAAGACTGTTTTAATTCAAATTTATTCATAAATTTGCAATATTATCATTTATTAAAAGTCTTGCATTTAAAGTAAATATTTATTAGAAGTTCAATTAAGTCAATGCATAAAAATAATGTACAAAAGTAATGTGAATGTAATTCAAAGAATTACACTGTTTATTTTAATTTATAAAAACAAACATTTCTTAATATTTCTTAAAAGACATAATGTTAAGATTCATCATCATAATCTTCATAAACTTCATGTTTTTTTATTGAATAATGATGCATTTGACATGAATTGCCATTAAGTTGATGTCTGCATAAAGCAAAATATCAATGAAAATTCTACAACAAAAGTGATAATGCAAAAGAATAATGCACTTACTTTTCATGAAAAAGCATAAGAATGCTTTTGTGACTTTCTGTAAAGCATTCAATGCAGAGCGTTGAATATGAAAATCATATTCAAGCATTTTCTCTTATGCAACATCATGCATAATTTCTCTTACAAGTCTTTTAAAAAACATTTTAAAAATGAGATTTTTAAATGACTTCTGATATTTGCAAATTTCATGCAGTGCAACAATGTCTGATTTATAACATCTTTTCTATTGCAAAGCATTAATATTTAGTAAATAATGCATTACTCATGTGCATTATCTTTTTGATAATTGTAGTAAAATTCAAGAATGAAGTTTCTTTAATAGCTTTGATAGCTTTGACAGATTTGATAATATAATTATTAATTGAATGCATCAAGTTCTTAAAACTTTTAAACTTCTTACATGCTGTTGCATATTTTAAAAATGTACTTATCAACAATAAATAAGTCATATTGCATTATCAGTATGCATTATTGATCATATTCTTGCTGCAGATTATTTTATCAGATAACAAGAATAATTGAGTTGATTTAAATAAACTTGAACTTTCAAAGTATTATCTTTGAAGATATTATTTATTGAACTTGAAGCGTTGATTATTAAAAGAATTCAAGAAAATAGAATAAAAGAAATTATTGAAAAATTATAAAGAAAATTGAAGAAAATATTGAATAAGTGTTAAGAAATAAGTGTTGAGAATAATAATTAATTTTTTCTCGTTGCACTCAAATTCATCTCACTTCATGAGTTTTTTCTTTATTTTACAAAATTCTTTATAAGATCATATTTTATTGAACTATTCAAATTCAAATGATACTGTTGCATTACTTAAGTGCATAACTAAGAGAATAATGCTGATCTTAACAGATAATTTTCACACTATCTGACAGTTCAAAAATTCATTCTTCATCAAAATTAATTCATCTCACTTTGAAAATTTCTTCTTTATAAAATTCTCTACAAATTCTTTTTCTATTGAACTACTTAAATTCAAATAATACTGTTACATTATTCAAATGCATAATCAAGAGAACAATGCTTATTATAACAGATTACAGATATATTTACTTTATTTGTAAATCTCAAATTTATTGCAAGTTGAAATCGAGATGAAAATTGATTCAAGAAGATCAAAAAGCATTAAAAGAGACAAAACAATGATCATGTAATCATGTTTAAACGACTGCAAAAATTGAAATTATTCAATGTTTAAATAAAAGTCAGTGAAATCAATAAAGCTGAAATGAAGAAAAATTTAAAAGAACAGATGAAGAAAAAGCACATAAACAATGACAGTCATGATAATGCATCTCAGTAATGCAATACTAGATAAAGCACTGATCTGTTTATAGTTGAATGCTTTAAGATGAAGATTAAATGAAAAGTAGATGCAGAAATTGTCATTGAGAAGATGAAGTAAGCAGAAATAACTGCTGTTGTATAAGTTCATAATTAAGACAAAGAAGTTGCTTCAGAAGCAATTCAAATATACATTACTTGTATGCATTATCTTTCAATTGAAGAAACTAATATCAATTTTAAAAGATAATCACAGATGAGTTCAATGTAAGTGAAGAAATATCAAAGTTCATGATCTTTATAATACAATTAATTCAATAATGAGTTTTTCATCATGATTATCTCAAGAATTTAAAGCAGACTGATGACATCAATTCTATGATTGCTTTTCAGAATTTTGCAGCAGAATTCATCATTCTTTTAATCATTAAAGATCAAGAAATTGAGAATTTAATACATGCAATAAATTCAAATGCAGATGATCTTATTATAATAAAAGATGATGATGCAAAGACGTGTTATAAAACAGAAGAGATTGAGAAGAATATGAAACAGAATGAATATAAGACGATCAATAGTAAGAATAAAGACAATAATGAAATTGAAAAGAAGATAATAAAGTTGTTCAATTAATGAATAGACTTATCTTATCTTTTATTTAATCATAATTCATAATCTTATAAATTCATGATGCATTATCTTTTTGCATTATCTTTTCATATTTGATAAATAGAGAGTCATGATAGAAAAACATAAAGATCATTTAATAGAAAGTCATGATAAAAAGTCATGATAGAGAGTCATGATAGAAATCATGATGAAAAATCATGAAGAAAAGTTGAACAAGTTATTTACAACTATTTATCTTCATGTCTTGATGAGTTGAATTGAATTGTCAAGTTGAATTGTGAAGTTCAGCTTCACAACTCAATTCGAGTTTTCAAGTTCAACTTTTCAACTCGATTCAACACTTTTTCAAAACAATTTCAATTCAATTCAACACTTTTTAAGTTAAGTACTTGATTTGAACTTGAGTACTTAACTTGATGCAATTAGTCTATTTTATATTATGTAAGTTACTCATGTTATTTTCATTTATTATGCTTAACTTTTTTATTATTAAAATTAAGATTTATTTTACTTATATATTAAATGTATAAATTTTAGCTTTTATTATAAATGTGTTAAATTATTATTGAATAATCACAACATATGCAAAACGAACTTTTGAAAAGAGCACTACAAATGAAAGAGCAAGAATCAAGTAGATGAATAAATGATGATGAATCATATAAGCAGCAGTAATGCTGATTCAGTGATGATTACAAGCAACGTTGACTCATCACAAAAAAGCAATGACAAGAAATTTAAATGCTTATGCAATGATGAGATGAACATTATCAACATCATAAATTTATTAACACAGACATTGATGTTAGAGAAAGAGAAAAGCAAAGATCATTCATGAAAAGAAGTAATCTTGATGTTGATTCAACATCTTCAAAATGCTTCAAAAAAGAAGATCAAAAGTCAAGATGCATTCATTGCAAAGAATGTATAAAAGTTGAAGACATTTATACAACTTCTTAACAAATAGTTACAGATACAAGAAAATATGTATTTCACATTTAAATTATCATCATGAATCAATGTAATAAAAGAAGAAGCAACAGTGAAGAAGCAATGATTCAAAGATGATTTGTTATCACTTTGCAAGAAACTCAAGATTTTCATGAAAATAATGAAAAGAAAAGAAATGAAAGAGATATAAAAGAAGTTAATCAATCAAATCTTTCAAGAAATCATGAACATGTTGATGATGCATTGAGATTTAATCATGTCACTTTGCAAACTGAAAAGGGAAGACATTGCACTTCATGTGATGAGTTCAGAAGCTTGAGCAGTTTTAAAGAAGTTTCAAACATGAGTGAAGAAAATCATAAGCTTAGTGCATGTAATGCGTAGAAGTTTCACAATATTAGCACATGATGTATGCATTACATTAAATATGAGCAATTAAAAAATGATCATCAAAAGACTGATAAAAGATAATGAAAGACTTCATGAAGATTTAAAGATGCTAAAAGAAGCTTGATTCAAAAGAATAATTAGAAATAAGAAAGTTCACTCATCATTCATCATGAAAATTATGATCAAAACAATGATGAATCATCTGTTAAATGTAAACATGCTGAACTCATATCAAGAATGCATATGTGAATTGTTTGAAAGAAATTGTTGCATTACACAGTGTTATAGATGCTTTGATTTTAATCATATGATTAAATTCTGCAAAAATGAAGAGTGCTGCTTTAAATGCACAGATAAACATCACATCAAAGAATGCATTGTGTCAATGAATAAAAGATGATGCATAAACTGTAATGACAGTCACAAATTCTGAATGCATTCTTGTTTTAAGTGAAAACTGCAGATAAAGAAATCAGAAGAAATCTTTCAAAACAGATCAATCAGATATCTTGTAACATCAAAAGATAATCATTCATTCTCTTCTTTCTTTCTAAACTTCTTAAGTTTAATGAATTTCTTGAATTTAATGAATTCATCATGTTCAATAATCATCTCGATGATCACAGACAGTCAAGACATCAATGAGTTCATATGATAAGTCATGAAAGTTAAGAAGAGACATGTTGATCACTCTTCATGCATGATTAGTGATTCAGAGAACATGAAATCTGAATAAACACAGAAACGTTCAATTAGAAAATGCAAAAGACTCACAAGAGTTGAAAGCATATAAAAAGTGATTTCAGCACAGAGTTAACAACAGCTACAGATAACTTTATGATGAATCAATCTTTTTTATGAATTCTACAGTACAACATCAGAAAATCATTGAAAATTTAAGAATCTTTTCTGATAGACAGAAAAGTTCATGAATTTGACATAGTAACAATTCAGAAACAAGATCATAATGTCAATGCTTTGCAGATGTTTAATTCAGCTCACAATTTCTTTCATCTAATGAAAGATTCATCATCTCAAGTAAGAATATGTATTTATATCAACAAGCATTTAAAATTCAATCAATGAACAGTGAAAATAATTGAATCAAACATCTGCTTAATCAAGTTACAAACTAACAATGTGATAGATGAAATGCAGATGTTACGACTCATAAATGTTTACAATTCATGTTCACTGTTTATTATCTTCATGAAAAAATTATTTACTATTTCTCGACTGAAAGAACTAATCAAGAATGACTGCAAATAACTAATTGTAGAAGATTTCAATATGCATCATTCACATTGAGAAAACAAAAGATGCTTCATTCATCACATGATAATTAATACTTTATTAAACATTATTACAAACATAAGACTGAAGTTATTGCTTGAATCAGACATAATTATTAGAGAAACTTATAATCAACTTACAATCATAAATGTAGCGTTTGACAGCAAAAAAATACAGTTCATAATACATAAATGCAAGATGAAAATTGATTTACATTAAAAATTCAATCATCTTTCAATTGTTACGAAGTTATGTTTACATATATTCTTCATGCAGTTCATGATTCATCAACTATGAAAGAAAATAAATACAGAAGCATTAAATGCTCATCTAAAAATACATCTTTTCATCAATCATTTTCTTGATGACAGAATGATGATAAATGACAGAGTAGCTGAAATCACTCATATGTTACAAGAAGTCATCAAGAAGTTTACTTCTTAAACAAAGTTGTTAAATTGAGCATGTGATTTTTGAGATCAGAACTGTTCAGAAGTCATGATGAAATCATGATGATTATGAATCATATAAAAAATGCAGAGTATTTTGAGAGCATGAAATGACTATCTGAAATACAATGATTACAAAAACAAGATCATCAAAGAAATAAAACATTCACATTTCAGATTACAGATGCATGAGTTGAATAATGATTTGAAATCAATTTGATGCTTTGCAAAATGAGTCAGAATTGAAAGTCAGCTACTCAAAAAGCTTTCACAGTTTTCATCGTTAAGAAACAATGATTTTGATCACATGACAGAATCATTTGAAGAAAAAACAGAGATGTTATGAAAAAAGTTCTTTTCTTCATCTTTTCAGACAGATATCAGCAACATTTCAAAATTGTTTATATTGCTGACAATGTCATTCAATTCAATCTTATCACAAGATGAAATGAGATAAATGATTCAATAAGTAAAAGTTGACAAAGCATCAAATGCATTTGAAATTTCAAATAAAGTACTTCAGATGAACTTAATGAAACTGACTTTG
>JAABUT010001050.1_pt1 | contig 35053 bp, 39 predicted proteins | sample 5559281 | NCBI WGS metagenome assembly JAABUT01 (sample SAMN10711880, study PRJNA513359) | rock metagenome | isolation source: Antarctica rocks | place: Antarctica: Victoria Land, Ricker Hills nord | collected 2016-01-04 | reverse complement strand
GCGGTCCATATACTTCAGCATCCTTCGGCCTCCCCGCCCAACGAAGCCAGTCCGTCGGGCGGAGCCTACCGCATTCGCTGCCGTATTTTAGGCGACAATCCTGCCGACTTCTCCGCGACAATTTACACGCGATCGCCGATGTCCGGCCCAGATCCGCCCGCCGTGCCGCTTCGCTTGCATCGTACTCGCGCCAGACGCGCGCCCGTTCGGCGAAATGGCGACCCGCATCCGCCGCCCAGACGCCTCGCCACCGCATGTGTCGTTCTTCATGGCCAGCCTCGACGCCCACCAAGCGCGGTTCGGGCACATGTAGGACCTCGTCGTCGGGGAGCGCGGCCTGCACACGCCCAAGAACGAGGCCCGACCGTCAGCGCCCCCTGCCCCCCGCCATGAGCAACGCATTCACGTCCTTGTACCCCTCGTAGAGGAGCGAGGCGTCCACCAATGGGCAGGCGAGCTGCTGCGTCATGATCCCCGTCAGCCGATCGCCGGCGTCGTCGTTGTCGAGGAAGAGATAGGCGGCGTCGGGCGCCAGCTCCGCGATCTTCTCCAGCCCCCGCTCGGCCAGCGCCACCGAGTTCAGAATCACCGCATGCCCCACCTCGTCGGGCAGCGCATTGAGCTGGATGGCGCTCAGGTAATCCAGGAACCCCTCGAAGACGGCGACACCACCCTGCCCTGCCCTGACACGACGAGTGCTGATGTCCTTAGGGCCGATGGTGCCCTTGAAGAGCGCATTGCGCGTCTCGTAGCCGCCCTGGTCGCTGGGGAACCCCACGGCGAAATAGGGCCGCCCGGCGACGGTGTAATGCACTTCCACGAGGTGTTCGGCGGCGAGGCGCCTGTCGATCCCCCGCTTCTCTAAATACGCCCACAACGCGAAGCGCACGATCGGGCCGACCTCGATCCGCTCCGCCGCGATGCTCGTCTCGATCGGCTGCGCATGCGTGGCACGGAAGACCATCCGCTCGCCCATCACTCTGCCTATCTCGCGCAACGCCCCGGACGTGTCCACGTCGAAGAGCTTCTCGGCCAGCTTGATTATGTCGCCCCGCTCGCCGCTGCCCCAATCCACCCAGTTGTTATAGCGCTGACTGACGCGGAAAGACGGCTCCTGCTCTTCGCGCAGCGGCGAGCAATACCAGCACTCTCCGCCCCGCTCGCGCACCGGCGCATGGCCGAGTCGTTCGAGGAAGGTCTCCAGTGGTATCTGTTTCGCTTGTGCTGCGTTCATATGGGGCGCGGTGAATATAGGCGCGGGCACGGCAGGCAGTTCCGCCCAGCTCGGTAGCAATCTCGATCGTCGTCGAGCGCGAGCTGTGCCGAGACGATATGTATCCGGTCGCTCGGGATGGTGGAGGTGACGGCCACGATCCACTCGTCGGCCTCGGCGAGCAGGGCTAGGCTCTGCCGCTGCGGGCCATGACCGTGCGGGTCGCCGAGCACTTCCGCGACGCGGGCGAAGCTTGTCCCAAGCCGAGCGAGCTTCTCGTCGGCCTCGGCGCTATTCCATTCGACGTTACTATCCTGCATATAGCATCTCACTAGCTGGAGTATGTCATATTGCTATAGCTTCCGGTACTTGGTTCTTCCCCCATGACCTGCAGCGGTGCACCGCTCGGCGGTCGTGCAATGACGCCATGAGCGCCTGATGCCTATGGTGCATCGCACTCGCTCGCTTCGTGTCCGCGCATGAGCCGTTGCCGGAATACGGCGAGCGCCTCGCGTGCGTAGGCAGCGAGGTCAGGCAATCCGCGCGCCTCGTCGAGCGTGAACCAGGCATAGCGCTGCCCCTCGGTGAGGGCAAATATGTCGCCGAGGGTGGGCCAGGGATACCAGAACTCGTGCCATCGCGATCCATCGTCGTAGGTGCCGTGCCGGAGGGAGACAGCCTGGACCGCTTCGAGCGTGACGCCGAGTTCTTCGCGCATCTCACGACACCACGTGGCGCGGAGATCGCCCCGATCTTCCGGCTCGCTGCCGCCACCGAAGAAGGCCCACTGCCCGGCGCTTGGTGCCTGCTCGGCACCACGCAGATGGAGCAACGCCTGACCCGACGCGCTATGGTAGAGAAATCCGACTGCGACGTCGCGCACTTTGACCCCCATCATGACTGCATCGTGTCTGCACCCGATTCCCTATGCCCATACGCTGAGTCTAGCGCAAGGAAACCGTTGTTATAGGGCTCATTCTCGGCCGTCCTTACTTACAGATGGTCATCTTTTAGTATCTCTTGTATGTCTTATAACTATCCAATGACCATTGAAATACCAGTACTCTGATGGCACCTGTTCCCGACGTGCGCGGGTGAGTCTTCATCGGGATGATCGGCGGGGTAAGTGATGGCACTGCCCTTGGCGGTTTCTGCCCAGGTGACCAAGGCCCCGCCCCATCCGATTCAAAGCATCAAAATATCCACGCTCCGCGCTGTCGATCGTGTCGTTTCCGGATCATCCTTAAGGCTGTAATACCACTGCCGCACCGTCCTTCTTTTTTCATCAGCAAGTATCATCGCCGCCGCTTTGTTCTACATATCCCCAATGATAGTGATGGCTATTATCGGCTGATCGTTTAACGGGATCGATCCCTTAACGGTAAGCCAGTACCGATTCACCGTGGCTTTCTCCCGCCTTTCGCCCCGAAACAGTACCGATTCACCGTGCATAGGGCAGTACCGATCGTTCGTGGATAACTCGGCTGTCCACAGGGTTATCCACGGTGTTCCGGCAGCGCCACCTGCACCGCTTGCTTGGTAATCGGGGGGGCCGAGGGCTTGAGCAGCAGGCCGCCGTGCACCGTCTCGAAGCGGGCGTCGGGATAGACCGCCTTCACCTCCGCCAGCGCCTTCAGCGTCTTGCGGCGGAAGTTGTTCGAGTCGGCGATCTCCTGCCCGAACTGGCCCTGTAAGGCCCGCCAGGAGACTTTCACGCCGTCGAGTCGGTTCACCCGGTGGAGACGGGTGGCGAGCCAAGTGTAGAGGTCGAGCGCGAGGGAGCTGTGCCGCAGGCTCCGCAGGGCGGTCGGGTCGAGCGGCACCGCGTGCTCCTGGAGCGAGACGAAGAAGTCGCCCGACAGCTCCAGCACGCCCGGCCACATTACCGTCTGGTTGCCTTCGCGCCGGAGCCAGGCCTCGAACTTCCTGATCGGGTCGGTCTTGATCGTCTGGGGGTAGCCATCGGCCATGAAGCCGAGCGTCATGTGGCAGGCCGCGAGCGCCAGTACCTGCTTTCGGGTCTGGCGGTAACTCTGGCCGTTCACGTCGAATCCCAGCGTCCGCAGGAACGCGTAGGCGGAATGACCCACCTCGACCACCGGCGAGCGCGTACGGACCGCCTCAGAGCTGATATGGACCAGGATCAGCCGGGGCCGCGCGCCGTAGGGGAGGGGCTGGTTGACGAGCGCCTTGCCGTCGAAGAGCTTGCCCGCCTCGATGCTGAGGGACATCGCGCCGTTGACGCGCGTGAATTCCCGCTCGGTCGTCTCCTTGCGGGGCAGACCGACCTGACATAGCAGACTGTGCTGGAAGGCGATCTGGTCCGACGGCTCGGCCTGGATCTCGACGGAGGCCTCGACCAGCCTCCGCCGGATCGGCGAGAGGCTCACAGCCCCTCCTCGACCGCCCGGCTGGCCGCCATCATGATCCAGGCGGTGCGGGAGACGCCGCGCTTCTTCGCGGCCTGGTCGATCTGCTGCAAGAGGGTCGGGTCGAACCGCAACGTCGTCACGATCTTGCCCTGCTCAGGCGATATGTCATCTTGCTGCTTGGCACCGCTCCCGGCGATGAACGCCTCGGCCTTGTCCTGGGAGATGGCGGCGGGTTTGGCTTTCGGCTTCTGTGCGATAGCCACTGTATGTCTCCTTGCTACCGTCCGGCCAGCACGCGGCCGTAAATCTCCTCGGCGAGCGCTTCCAGCTCCTGCACGGCCTTCGGGTCGCGCGGCGTCTGCTCAGTCACGGCCCGGCCCTGCGCGGCGGCGTTCGGGAAGGCCTTCCGCCGACCGATGGTGACGGGGAGCATGTGCATGCCCTCGACCGCGCGCAGCGCCGCAGCGGCGTCCTCGTTGTCCTTGCCCTGGAAGTCAGCGGCGTTGATCACCAGCAGCGCCTGGAGCCGATCGTTGATCTCGCGCGCCTCGGCCACCAGCGCGGCGATCGCGTCCACCGCCCAGATGTCAAAGGTGCGGGGTTGCACGGGGATGAGGAGGGTGTCGGAGATCGTCAGCGCGGCGCGCAAGCTACCGGTGTCACGCCCGCCCACGTCGATCACGATGTCGTCGTACTTGGTGGCGAGTTGGCGTACCTGCGTGCGCAGCGCCGCGCCCTGGAGCGCCACGGCAGTGTAGCCCGGCTGCCCGAGCAACTCGGCGCGGAGCTCGGTGAAGGTCTGGGCGGTGCCCTGCTCGTCGCCATCGACCAGCAGCACGTCGCGCCTCTCATTGGCCCGGATGATTGCTAGGTTGACGGCGAGGGTCGTCTTCCCAACCCCGCCCTTGATGTTGCCGATGGTGAGGATCATAGTTTCCTCCTGATGGCGGCTGTATATCATACCGCCAGTGCTTCACCAGTGGAAAGATATTGTACGTTCATTGTTAAGGATCGTGCAAGGAATGTAGTACAGCGCGCTCGGAATACCTCGGGAGTATTCTTGGCGACATAGCAGGGAAATCGTGCGGGGAAACCCCCGAGAAATACCAGACACGCTGTAGTAGTTAGGTGCGGACGAAGGCCATCAGCGGCGCGTAGTCGCCGCCATCAGCGGCTTGCAGCGCGGTGATGTATGTCGCTCGGGTGTTCCCGATGGCGGCGAGGGACTCAGGGCCCCAGGTAAATAGGGGCTGACCGTTCTGCATCATGAGGGCGTCTGTAGCCTCGCGGGCGTGGCGACCATTGCCATTGTTGAAAGGATGAATCTCGACGAGTCGGTGATGAAATCGGACGCCAAGTTCATCCCAGGGGAAAGTGTTGTTCTCGATCCAAAAGCGGGTATTGTTGCACAGCATTATTACTGCCATCGGTACGCGGTAGTAAGGATTTAGACCAATTGTGGTTTCGATGTTGCGGTACTTCCCGGCCCATTTCCAGGTTAAATCAAACATCTCCCGGTGGAGCCGCAGTAATGCCTTCACACTGGGATAGTGATCGCGCATGATGCGGCTCGTGGGCACCCACTCGCGCGCTTTCTGGATATTGAGCGTTTCGAGCGTATTGAGCTCCCCTTGCGTCGAGATCCGACGCTTGAGGTCTTTCTCCGCATCTGGGGGAAGTGGCGTCGCCCCAGGAATATTATCGAATTTCACCTAGTGGTTCCCACAACTGGCGCGACAACTCCTTCACCAGCTTGTCCGCAAGCTCGTCGATCATCTCATACTGTATATCAGCGTCGGGCTGCTGCGCTTCGAGAGCCATAGTATGGGCGAGGCGAGAGATTGATGCTTCCGCAACCAGCCTAGCCCGGTCGCGCAGCATCTCCTCAAAGCTTTTCTCAGGAACGAAAGCATATACTAGAAGACAGTTCATGCCTTCCGCGACCTTGCGTAGCGAGTTCAGCGTGATGGTGCCATCTTCTTCAGCGCGAGCAGAATGAGCGATAGCAGATTGGCTAACGCCGAGGCGACGCCCAAGCTGATGTGAGCGCATACCGAGAATAGCGCGAATCTCCGAGATCCACCCTCTTGGCGGAGGTTCTAATCCCCGAAGATATCTGGCAGTTTTTAGTGTCTTATCGATTTGTCGGCGGCGATGCGCCAGAAAACGGTTCTCTTCCATAAGAGTATTATGAGCCATAGCTCATGATTTTACCATTACCTTAACAGCTATAGCTGTTAAGTAAAGACTTAAATGATGAGTTATAACTCATAATCTTGGTGCTTAATTAACAGCTGTAGCTCACTATTCTAAGCTATCTTTAACAGCTATAGCTCATGCACCTCTCGTACTTGTCGCAGTCACTTGGCCGATCCGCTGCGTCCAGCCGCTCAACCGCCAGAAGATTGTTCTTCATGTCCCGCATGGCTTTGCGCTGCCATTGCTGGAAAGCCATATCGGCCTGGACGGACCGCGAGAGCTTACCGCTGTGCTGCGTGTTCTCCAACGTCTTAATACGGATTAGCAATACATTCGATAGCTAAATGATATACCTTCGGCGGTAGTTGACCATCATCCGGTACGAGTACGACTTCGGCGACGGCTGGCACCACCTCATCGTCGTCGAGTACATCCCGCTGGCGAGCGGTGTTGGCGATCGAGTCGCGGGTTCCCTTTATGTCCTCCATATGCTCGATGAAGGCCGTGTGTTCCCTGGCGGCTTTATTGGGTGTCTGGTTGTGCTGGTAAGCATGCCCGGCGAGTTCGGTGGGGTAGTCGAGGGCTTGTGCGGTCATAGAAAGGCTTTCTGTTGCTGGTGAAAAGAGAAGGGGCAGAGTTACCCGCCCCAGCGATTTATTCGACGATCTGCCACTCGTCCGCGCGGACATCGGACGGGCTCGTTGCCCGTCAGCGCAGTCGCTTCAGCGTGCGGTTCGTCGCCGCCAGGTCGAAGGCCGTCGGGTCGAACGGGCCGCCGAGCCAGGCCAGCATGTCCCGATACTCCTGACCGCGCCCGCGCCGCAGCGTCGCCAGCAGGTCCGCGTACCCCCCGATCCCGCCGCAGTCCTCGGGCGGGCAGGCCCCCCCCCCCGCCAGGCACACGGCCCCCTGTGCCTCCGGCGTGCCCCACAGCAGGCGCTCGACGACGATGAGGTGGTCCCAGCCGTCGCCGAAGTCGTATTCGTACCGGATGGCCGCGCCGACCGCGGGGGCAATCTGCCCGAGCCGTGCCTGCCGTGTGCGCGCCTGCGGGGGATCGTCGAGCAGCAGGTCGGGGTCGCCGTAGGTCGTGTCGCCGACGACGAACTGGTGCAGGTGGCGCTCGGTCCAGCCCAGCGCGGCCTGGAGCACGCGGTGCAGCTTCGCCAGCGTGATCGTGCGCGGCACCGCGAGGCGCCGCCAGACGAGCGGGTCGCTGTCGCTCAGCGTCACCAGCAGCTGGGCACGCGCCGGCGGGGACGGGGCCGGACGTACGACGGCCGGGGGATGTTTTTCTGACTCGTGTGGTGGGGCACTGACGACGCGCAGCGGCCCGGTCGGCGGCGGGGACGGTTGGGGCAAGTGGCGGAGGGTGGGCGGCCCCGATGACGCGGGGCCAGGCGTAGCCTGGCCGACGGGTCGGATACCCTGCCGACCCGCACGGGCGCGCGCCTGATCCTGCCGCCGTCGGCGCTCAGCGTCGCCCATCGCCCGCCCCCCGGCGCTCGGCCGCATCCGGAGCCGTGTCATCCAGGGTCGGCGGGACCGTCAGGAGACCGAGTGCGCGCAAGAGATCGCCCGCCGGGCCGCGCACCAATTCCGCCATGCGGGTCGACAGGGCGGGGTCGGGAGGCGGGTTGACGCCCCCGTCGTCGAGGTCACTTTGCAGCAACGCCCCTTCGACCCAGGTCCGCGGGACCGGCTCGCAGAGCAGGTAGCGGAGTTGCTCGGGGGTGTCGGGGTACGGGCCGAACGTGCAGAGGGTTACGACGCGGCGGCCGTCAGGCCCTCGACAAGGGCCGGGTCGAGGTCGGGGTCGGCCGGGTCGTGGCCGGGGTCCTCGGCGATCCAGCGCACGTCGCGCGGGTCGAAGCCGTGCCGGGCGCCGAGCACCGGGGCGATGGCGGGGCCGAGACGCACAAGCCAGGTGGTGAACGGCGCGGCGGTGACGACGACCACCGCCCGGCCGGTCGGGCCACGGTAGCGGCGCAAGCGGTAGGGCCGGTGGAAGCCGGGCTGCTGCGCGTACGCGCCCCGCTCGTCGACGATCTTCAGCATCGCTGTCCCCCCGGGCTCGCGGCGGCCGCAGGACCGGCGGCGGCGCGCAGACCCCGGGGGCGTGGTCATCGCTGTCCCCTCCCCTGCGGGCCACCCTGCCTGTCGGGAAGTATACCGGCCTGTTGTTTGCTTCGTCCGGAAAAGCTGTAGGGTTGTAAATTGTGATCTTGCCCGGTAATTGTCGCAGTCGTACCCCCTTGCGTGTCGCCGACGGCGGCCTCCCCAGCGAAAACGGGCGAGCGGCGCAGGGAGTCTCTGGGTGTCGCTGCCGCGTCCCGCGAGCGCGCTTGGTCCCGCGCCTGCGCGGCGGCCTGCGTCGCCATGCGCAGAATGCTTTCCCGACACCGCGAGAATACGGATGGTCGCCGCGTGATCGCGTCGGCGCAGATGCAACCAATTCCGTCGGGGATGTGTTTCTGGGAGCAGTCACCACGGTGGTGACGGCCGCTAGATGGCACAACGAGGGGGAGACATGAAACCGGGGGACCTGGGGGCGCTGCTGCTCCTCTCCGCGCTGTGGGGGGGCTCGTTCCTCTTCATCCGGGTCGCGGCGCCGGTGCTGGGGCCGCTGGCCCTGGCCGAGGCGCGCGTCGGGCTGGCCGGCCTGGCCCTGCTCCTCTACGCCGTGACGACGCGTCGGCTGCCCGATCTGCGCGCCCGCTGGCGGCCCTTGCTGGTGATCGGCGTGATCAACTCGGCGCTCCCCTTCGCCCTGATCATGGCCGCCGAGCTGCGGCTCTCGGCGTCCCTGGCGGCGATCCTCAACGCCACCAGCCCCCTCTTCGGCGCGCTCGTCGCCGCCACCTGGCTGGGGGAGGCGCTACCAGCCCGCAAGATCGCCGGGCTGGTCCTCGGCGCGACCGGCGTCGCCGTCCTCGTCGGCGGGAGCCCGCTGCCGCGCGACGGCGCGACCGCCCTCGCCGTCGGGGCCTCGCTCCTCGCCGCGCTGTGCTACGGCTGCGCCGCCGCCTACACCAAGGCCAGGGCCACGGGGTTGCCGCCGCTCGCGCTGGCGGTGGGGAGCCAGCTGGGGGCGAGCCTCGTCCTCCTGCCGCTCGTCCCGCTCGCCCCGCCCCGTGCCTGGCCCTCCGGCGGCGTCGCCCTGTGCGTCCTGGCGCTGGCGCTCCTCTCGACGGCGGTGGCCTACCTGCTCTATTTCCGGCTCATCGTCAACGTCGGGCCGACGAGGGCGCTGACGGTGACCTTCCTCACCCCGCTCTTCGGCGTGACCTGGGGCGTGCTCTTCCTGCGCGAGCCGGTGGGGCCGGGCACGCTCCTCGGCGGGGCGATCGTCCTCGCCGGGACCGCACTGGTCACGGGCCTGCTACCCCGCCCGGCGCGCGTGCCCGCGTCGTCGGTCGCGCCCCTCGCGGGAGAGTGAAATGGGCACGCGACTCAGCACGATCGCCTACCCATGCGACGACGGTGGCACGGCAGGTCCGGCGATCGCCGACCGATGTGCGGCGGCGTGCGACGGCTTGCCCGGCTTGTTGGCGCAGCAGTGGGCGCGCAACAGGCTGACGGGGATCGTCGGGGGGCTGCTCCGGTGGGCCGACGAACCGACGCGCGCGCAGGGGGAGGTGCTGGCCCTCGCACGGCTCGCCGTGCTGTGCCCGCCGGGGTCCGCACCCAGGGTGCGCGCCTATGCCCTGGCACGAGGGCCAGCACGGACGGGGTGCGCGCCGCTCCCGGCCCACCGGATGAGTGACTGGGACCACTACGAGATCTGAGTGGCGGCGCGGTGCCGCAGCGCGGTAGATAACGGAGGTTGAAGATGGACACTCAGAGGCGCAGCAATACCGCGAACGATGCCGCAGCGCCCTACCGGCCCGCGCTGGAGCGCGCGCTCGGCCACGCCCTGGCGCACCTCCACGGGCTGGATCAGAACCCGGTCGCGGCGACGGCGAGCCTCGCGGAGTTGCGGGGCCGGTTCGCGCGGCCCCTGCCCGAGGAGGGAACGGATGCGGCGCGCGTGATCGACGAGCTGGTGGCCGACGCCGCAGGCGGGATCCTGGGGAGCGCGGGCGGGCGCTTCTTCGGCTGGGTGATCGGCGGGGCCGTCCCGGCGGCCCTCGCGGCCGACTGGCTGACCGCCGTCTGGGACCAGAACGCCGCGCTCTACGCCTGCGGCCCCGCCGAGGCGGTGCTCGAGGAGGCCTGCGGGGCCTGGCTGAAGGAGTTGCTCGGCCTGCCCGCCGACGCGGGCTTCGCCCTGGTCACCGGCTGCCAGGCGGCGCATGTCACCGGCCTCGCGGCGGCGCGCCACGCCCTGCTCGCCCGGCGCGGCTGGGACGTGGAGCGCGACGGCTTGGGGGGCGCGCCGCCCATCCGCATCCTCACCGGCGGCGAGCGGCACGGCTCGATCGAGCGCGCCGTCCGGCTGCTCGGGCTCGGCAGCGCCTGCGTGGTCGATCTGCCGACCGACACGGACGGCCGACTGCGCGCCGACACGCTCGCCGCGGCGCTCGACGCGCGCGGCGATGGGCCGACGATCGTCCTCCTCCAGGCGGGCGACCTGAACATCGGGGCCTACGACCCGTTCGCCGCCCTCATCCCCCTGGCGCACGCGCGCGAGGCCTGGGTCCATGTGGACGGGGCCTTCGGCCTCTGGGCCGCCGCCAGCCCGGATCACCGGCACCTCCTCGCCGGGGTGGCGGGGGCGGACTCGTGGGCGACGGACGGGCACAAGTGGCTCAACGTGCCGTACGACTGCGGCTACGCCTTCGTCGCCGACGCGGTGGCCCACCGGGCGGCCCTGTCGCACCGCGCCAGCTACCTGACCCACGACGAGGAGGCGCGCGACCAGATCGACTGGAACCCGGAGTGGTCGCGGCGCGGGCGCGGCGTGGCGACCTACGCCGCGCTGCGGCAGCTCGGGCGGGCGGGGGTGGCCGACCTCGTGGCCCGCTCGTGCCGCCACGCCGCCACGCTCGTGCGCGGCATCGGCGCACTCGACGGGGCGGAGCTGGTGTGGGCCCCCCAGGTCAACCAGGGACTGGTGCGCTTCCTCGACCCGCGGCCGGGGGCCACCGACGCCGACCATGACCGGCGGACGGATGCCACGATCGCCGCGATCCTGGCGTCCGGCGAGGCGTTCTTCGGCGGGACCACCTGGCGGGGCCGGCGGTGTATGCGCATCTCGGTGTGCAACTGGCAGACGAGCGAGTCGGATGTGGCGCGCGCCGTCGCCGCCGTCCGTCGCGCGATCGAATCGGTGGTCGCGGCGCGCGATGGCGCCTAGCGGGGGTGACACGCCGCCGGTCGGCGTGTCGCCCGATGCGGGTGCCGCCGGGGGCGAGACGGCGGGGCGTGCCACCGCGCCCTGCGCGCCATCGCTCTCGGAAGCAGACCGGGCGCGGGCGCTCGCGCGCTTCACGGTGGTGCGCCCGGCGCTGGAAGAGGGCGTGGCGCCCGCGGTGATCGCGCGGGCGCAGGGGGTGACGCCCCGCGCGATCCAGCGCTGGCTCGCCCGCTACCGTCGGGATGGCCTGGCGGGGCTGGCCCGCCCGGCCCGGTCCGCTCGCGGTCGCTCGCGCCTGGATCCGACGCTCCGCCAGTTCATCGAGGGGCTGGCCTTGCGACCGCAGCAGCGCAGCGTTGCCACCCTGCGGCGGCGGGCGGTCGCCGTCGCGGCCGAGCGGGCGGCGGTTGTCGAGGCACTGACCGCAGCGCGCCGCGCCGAGTCCTCATCCCCCGTGGGGCCGGAGCCACCACCCGTGGGGCGGCCGACCGCCCCACGCCTCAAACGGTATGTCAATGAGTAGCGTGGCGAGCGCGGCGAGCGGGGAGTTCCTGGTCACGAAGGAATACCGCCGCTTCCAGGAGTTCGCCGACGCGGTCCGACGCGACCGCTACATCGGCCTGTGCTACGGGGCACCGGGCGCCGACAAGACCCTCTCGGCCCGCCACTACGCCCGCTGGGACCTGATCGAGGCCGCGCCCCCCGTCTACCTCTGGCGGGGGGAGCCGCCGGCGGCGGTGCTGCCGTGCCGCACCGTCTTCTACACCGCCCCGGTCGTGCGCGCGCCGAGCAAGCGCGACCGCGACCTCCGCGATCTGCGCCAGCGGCTGACCCTGCTGGTCGAGGACGCCATGCTCGCGCTCCCCGGCGGTTCCCCACGGTGGGGATGCGAGTGGGGAATTCTAAGGGGGCACCCCTTGGAACGGCACCGCAGGGCCAAGGTCTCACACGAACCGCCGTTGATCCGGTTGCGAGCGTGATGGCTACGGTCACGGAATCGGCCCGGTGCCTGGAACCTCCAGGATGACGCTGTCATGCTCAGTGGGGCGCAGCGCCCGACCAGGACACTGCGGCCCTATGACGACGCGGCGCACGGGTAGTCAGCTGGCTCATACTTGACGGCCCTATGTTCCTGCCTTATCTTCCTTACAAAGAGTCTTTCTCTTGTGAAAGACACGGGGTATAGAGAAGGTGCAGTATGGAGCGCACGATTCGGCCCTTCCGGTTCGGCGTCCAGGTCGCCGATGCCACGGACGCGGCAGTGTGGGCGGCGCAAGCCCGACGCGCGGAGGCATTAGGTTACGATGTGCTGGTGATACCCGATCACATCGGTATCCAATTCGCCTATGCCCCGGCGCTCGCCGCCGTCGCCGATGCCACGACGCGGCTTCGCATCGGCACCCTCGTCCTCGCCACCGACTTTCGCCAACCTGCCAGCATCGCGAGCGAGGCGGCGACCCTGGACCTACTGTCCGGCGGTCGCTACGAACTCGGGCTCGGCGTAGGCGGGACGCTCCTCGCTGACTATACGCTCCTGGGCCAACCTTTCGAGAAGCCCGGGGTGCGGGTCGGCCGGTTCGAGGAGAGCCTGCACGCGATAAAGCGCCTCTTCGGGGAGGAACCTGTGACCCAGGAGGGGACGCACGTCCGACTCAATGGCTTGGTCGGTTTCCCACGTCCGGTACAGCGGCCAACGCCGCCGATCCTGGTGGGAGCCGGGGGGAAACGGATGCTCGCCCTGGCCGCGCGGGAGGCCGACATCGTCAGCGTCCTCGTCGCTATGTCCCCTGAAGGCAAATTCGACCTCGGGGACTTGCGGGCGGGGGCGATCGAGGGCAAGTTGGCCTGGATGCGCGCCGCGGCCGGTGAGCGTTTCGCGCAGGTCGAGCTGCACATCCTGCTCCAGCGACTCGCCATCACGAACGATCGGGACCCGGTGCTCGCGGACCTCGCCGCTCGGTGGGGGCTCACGACCGAGGAGGTCGCAGCAACCCCCTATGCTCTGGTCGGGACCGTGGCCGAGATCGCCGCGCAACTCGTCGCCCGCCGCGAGCGCTTCGGCTTCTCCTACTACACCGTCTTTGACCGGGACATGGAGTCCTTCGCGCCCATCGTAGCGGCCTTGTCAGCGTAGTAACAGCCTGATCGATAATGACCACCATCGGCGCAGAATGACGGCGAGGCGATGATCGCCGTGAGCAGCACCACGAACATCGCCGCTCCCGACGCGGCGATCCGCCGGGCGTGCGAGCACCTCGCGGCGGGGCGCGGAACATAGGGCGATGAGAGCGAGGAGGGGTGGCCCGGCGCGACGATTGGCACGCCACGCTAACAGGTTCACAGCACGCTCACGGTGAGCAGGGAAACAGGCCCACACGTCACACTCTTTCGTTCTTTATGTCAGCAATGTATGATTGATATACGTGTTAGTCGCTTGTTAAATCAAGGGGTATTGAAAGATAATGGCGGATGAAACTACAGTTTATCTGGACCACCTGATTGAGCGAGAAAGCTTTCGCTATACACGCTCACAAGAGCAGCTTCGATACGATAAGCGCTCGGAACAGCCACACCTGCGAATTGACGATCTCTTGGTACCACAGCGCGTTGAAAAGCTGAGGAAGCCCGATTTTCAGCGTGCGACGCGCGCATGGACGCCCGAAGATTGCGTATCCCTTATAGACTCGCTAGTAAACGAGCAAACGATTCCTAGCATCATAATGTGGTCAAGCCCGGATAACGGCTTAGACTATATATTGGATGGCGGGCATCGCGTCTCTGCGGTACTTGCATGGCTTCGCGATGACTGGGGGGGGAACCTCACCCCAGATGAATATCGAGATGACGAGGAAAAAGCGGCGATCGAGATCGCCGCTCGTAAAGTGCGTAATCTCGTCGATGCCACAGTCGGCAATGTCGGCGAATATGTCGAAGCCGAGCAGTTGCTATCCCAGATAGTCAGGGCCGGCGGCAAACCCCTCGATGAAATGACTGAAAAGGCATTTAAGCGAGCGCTATTTTATGGCGATCTCCTAAAGGGTAATATCTGGTTTCATATTCTTTGGGTTCGTGGCGACTATGAAAAAGCGGAGCAATCCTTCATAAAGATTAATAAGAGCGGCAAGCAACTCACCCCTTGGGAGCGGCGACTCATCGAAAACCGTAACTCAAGTTTTGCTCGAGCCGTTATGTCGGTCGCTAATATTTCGAGCGCTCGACACTATTGGCCGCAGCAAATTCCCGATAGTTCTACGTCCGATGTAGCATCTGATGTAGAGCAAATTCTTGCCGGCGTGACCAGCCTACACCAAGAGCTTTTTAAGCCGCCGTATAAGCGGCAAATCCGAACACTGGAGCAGCCACTTCTCATCTCGGAAACCTATAATCGCCCTTACTATATTGCCGAATTTTTGACTGTGGTAGCCGGTGGGCGAGGGCAGGAAGCCGAAACTGATAAGCTTATCTCAGCGGGGAGAGATGCATCGCCCCTGGCAATTGTTCAGGAAGGGCTTAAGCTGATAAACGACGCCGCAGATGCCTTGGATCATATAGTTACCGCATCGCCAAAATCGCTGGCCCTGCCACCAGCGGTCTATCTTTATACCTCGGGCGGGCGATACGTCAGAAGCTTACTATACGGCTTGCTCTACTGGTTGCTAGCAGGGGATGAGGCGGAAGTTAGGCAGAGGAAGCGGGTATTCTGCGCTTATCGAGCCTCATTTGAACGGGTATTCATCGGACATAAGGACGAGTTTGTCGGCAATATCTCTCGGCGTTCCGGTTCAGGTGCTGAAATCACCACACAGACCGCGCGCTACTTTAATGGCATCCTCGATCTCGTAGCTCGTCACAAGGGCGATACAACATCGGAAGCCTTCGGTATAGATTTCGGTGAGTTTATCGATCGCCTGCTCAAAAAACGTGTTAGCAAATCGCCGTCTAATGGTGTGGCGAATAGCACCGTGGGGAAGAGTCGCACATTTACTCCTGCGCAACAATCCATGGTCTATCTGCGGGAAATGCTTCGTACACCGATCACCTGCGGTTTGTGCGGCGGAATCCTCGACATTACCGGCCCGGTACAACATGATCATGTGCAACCATTTGGCCAAGGTGGAAAGACCGTACCGGATAACGACCGCCTGACACACCCGTTCTGTAACAACTATCGCGAAGAAATTGAGGCTATCCAAGGGGGACTAGCCGCTAGCTTTCTTCCGATAATCGCTGAACTCGGATTAGATATTGAGCCCGAACAACTTCGGCTCAAGCTATTCGACGATGAAAGCTTCGGTTAGTTGCTTGTCGAAGGCGCTGCCATGACGAGAGCGCGGGCCTCATCGAGAGCCGATTGACTGATGTCAACGCCGATTGCATTTCTGTTATCACCCAGATGGAGGGCGTAACCTAAGGCTGTACCGCTCCCGCAGAATGGGTCGAGCAGCGTCCCACCGGGTGGGAGCGTGGCTAGGATGGGAATACGAACCAACTCCTCCGGAAACGCGGCAATGTGTTTTTTAAAGGTGGGCGCGGATCGTATCCTCCACACCGACGAGGGGGCTTTTGTCTTCTTTTCTCCCTGGGACGGTACGGCTACCGCATCACGATCGAAATAGTAGCGGCGCTGCCGGACCAAATGAAACATATACTCGTGAGCTGAGGCGCAGCGATCGTCTACCGGATCGGGCGTGGGGTTCTCCTTATACCAGATATTATCGTTGCGAACGATCCAGCCCTCATCCTGTAACGCTATCGCGAAGCGGTGCGGAATGAGGAGGAGCTGCTTCGGCGTGCAGAGCGGTCGTGGCCCGGAGAGGTCCTGCGGGCGCAAGAAGCGGCGGTGTCGCTGCTTCGGGTCTGGACTGTGGGGGCGGCCCTTGCCACTCCAATAGGTATCCCCCAGGTTCACCCAAAGGCTTCCAGTCGGTTTCAGAATGCGCGTGGCCTCCCTGAACACATCGACTAAGCGGTCGATGTACTCGCGCGGGTTCGCTTCAAGTCCAATCTGGCCCGGCACTCCATAGTCACGCTGTCCATAATAAGGTGGCGATGTGACGATACAGTCCACCGAATTGTCCGGCAATTGCGAGAGTATTTCCTCAGCGCCGCCGAGATATAATTTCAAGTGGGGGGCTGAAAAATATGGCACGGTCGGGGAATCGGAGGACTGGACGGGTGCACCCTCGTGCAGAGGAGCCATGTCTCCATGTGCCTGCATTCCTTCTCCCGTCGGTATAGGCACCGCCAAAATATGGCGGTGCCTGTCTTCCATTTCAATAGCTGCATTTACAGCGCTACTGCGATTATAGCGAGTGTGATCGCAATTACAAGATCGATGGTCCATGATATTACCTCTCCGTATATGTCCCATATACAGACCTCGCCACATGATGTCGGGTCTTGCCGCCATTCGATGATCGCACGTCAAGCAGCGGCGATCATGCGCTGCCGCAACAGGTCGAAGTCGGCGCGCCCGTAACCCTGGCGTTTGAGCAGCTTCAGCTTATGGACAAAGCCCTCCGTCGGGCCGTTCGACCAGATCTCCGTCAGTCCGGCGCGTACGGCATCGAGATCGTCTCGCAGACCCTTGGCGAAGCGCTGCAATGCCGGCACCGCGCAGGCGTCCGCCTCGGCCAGCCACGCCTCGAGCCGCGTGCCCTGGCGCTCGCGCACCATCGCCGCGAAGTCCTGCGTCAATCGATAGGTCGTCGCCAGCGTCGCGTCGGCCTGCTGCACGCGCTCCAGATACGTGCGCTGCTCGGCCTTGAGATCGGCCGGTCGGCGGAGGAAGAGCCCGGCGATGTGTCGGGCCGTCGGCGTGGGCGTGGCCTTCGCGCGTCGGGTTGTTCCCGCTGGCCGACCGGCGGCCTCATCACGCCGCAGCTGAGCGACGAAACGCATGACGTTCGAGGCCCCGTACGCGTAGCCCCGCTCGCGGATCTCGCGGTAGAGCCGCATCCCGTTGTGAGGGGTAGCACAAGCATCCGAACGGAGAACTGCGCTAAGCCGTTCAGTTTCCTGTACAAGCCGGGCGCAAGCCGCTATTATGTGGCCCATGGACGAACACAAGGCGTTGCGCCAACGCGTCTATGAGGAACAGCGGCTGGCCGAACGGCTCCGTCTGGCGGCATTCCGCCTCGCTGCGGCCCAGGAGGAGCGCACCTGGGCGATCGTCGCCGCGCACCAGCAGGGTCTCGCCATCCGGCGGATCGCCGCGGCGGCCGGCCTGAGTGCGACACGGGTCCACCAACTGCTCGCCGCGTCCACCGCCGCGGCCATCCCCGTGTGGCTGAGTCGGCTGTGGGAGCGGGGCGGGGTCGTCGGTGTGGCGGACGCGGGCGCGGCGCACGCAGCGGACACCGCCTGGCGTGCGCCGCTCGCCGAGGAAGTCGCGGCACTGCGGCGCTGCCTCGACTGGCTGGAGCAGGACGCGCGCGGCGAACCCGTCGTGGTGAACCTCCGGCCGGACAGCGACAGCGAAACCGAGTACGTCGCATTCGACCGGCGGCGGATTCTCCGCGTCCTGGCGCGGATCGCCGCCGACCTCGACGCGCTCGCCCACGCCCACGCGATGGGGGCGGCGGAGGCGTCACTCGGCGAGAATGATCCGCAGGCGCGGCATCGCCGCCGTCTGGCGGAGCCGCCGCCGGTGCCACCCCGCCTGAGCCCGCGCGAAGAGCGCGCCCGGCTCCGCGCCGAGTTGGGCCTGCCGCCCCAGTAAGGCGCGACGGTACACGCGGCGTCCACAGCCGTTCAGCAAACTGAACGGGCTAAGCCCACTTTCAGGTCCGTTGCTCGTCGGACCCCTGTGACAGCCCTCGCCCCACCGCTGGAGCAGGTAGGGCTCGTACGGCGTCAGCACGCGCTGGCGCGACGGGCGGTGCGGGCGCTTCGGGGCGGGTGGCTCGGACAAGTTCTGGTACCGATAGACCGTCCGGCGGCTGACGCCCACGCGCCGGGCGATATCGGCCACGTCGGCACCGACCGCGTGCAGGCGGCGGATGGCGGCGTATTGCTCGACGAGGCGGGCGTGCCGCTGGCGGCTCACCTCCTCGGTCCGCTGCTGGCCGTGGCGCGGCCGCTGTGGGGTGAGTGGCCCAGGGGCGCCGTCACTCGCCACCGCGGTCGCCTCGCCGGGCACGACCGACGCCGCGCGCAGCGCCGCCCGTTGCTGGAGGAGGAACGCCTCCAGCACCTCGGCCAGGTTATGGATTAAGTGCCAGCGGTCGGCGATCTGGGTCGCGCCCGGCGCGCCGCGGCTGGCGGCATCGGCATACAGCCCGCTGCGATCGCGGACGATGGCGGCGATGCCCGGGCGCTGGCGTAGCCACGCGGCCGTACTGTCCGCCGCGCGATCCGCCAGCAGATCGACCACCCGGTGGCGTTCCAGGTCGACGAGGATCGTCCCGAACCGGTGGCCCCGACGCCACGCCCACTCGTCGATCCCCACGACGCGCAGCGGCTCCCCAGGCGGTCGCGGGACCGCGCGGACGAGGGCGAGCAATGCCGTGCGCCCCACGGGCAGGCCGAGGGCGGTGGCCAGTCGCGCACCAGCCGCTCCCCCCAGCGCGAGCCCGATGCGTTGCAACGCCACGCGCCGGAGACCGGTCTGCCGGGCGTAGCGGTCGACGAGGCGCGGGAGCCGCTCGGCGAAAATGCGCTGCGGGCAGGCGGTATTCCCGCAGAAGAAGCGCCGCACCTGTACTCGGAGCGTCACGGGCACACCGCCCCACGCCACATCGGCGACCGCGCGTAGGTAACGGCTGTGGATGCGCTGCGCGGGGAGCCGACACGCCGGGCACGGGGCGGCCGCGGCGGTGGCGGCGATCCGAAGCGTGATCCGCTCCGCCGTCGCCGTATATTCGTCAATGCGGAAGCCTTCGAGATGGGGCAGGAACGCAGGGACATCCACTCGCTACTCCAATCTGGCGTGACCACGGCACAACCAGCAAGCGTAGCGCGAATTGTCGCGGATGGCCCGCCTCGATCATCGAATGGCGGCAAGACCCGGCTTGCTTTACACATATGGATCGCCAGCGTGGCAGGAAAGCTGTAGACTGGGCGGGACAGGATGAACCGAGCAGGCGTGCCCGTGCGTCATGTGGGCTCATCGTGTGCGTGAGCGCCGCCTCGCGTACGTCGCTGGGGCAGCGCGCCAGGAAGGGCAAGGCCATGCGCGTTCTCTTCACCACTCTGCCGCTCACCGGGCATTTCAATCCGCTGGTGCCGATCGCGCGGGCCGTGCGTGCGGCCGGGCACGAGGTCGCCTTCGCCTGCCCGGCGGGGTTCGTGCCTGTCGTTGAGGCGGCGGGTTTCCCGGTCTTCCCGGCGGGCTTCGAGGAGCGCGGGCTGCCCTTGCGGGAACTGTTCCCGGGCGGGGGCGGGCTGGTGGGCATCGAGCGGGCGGTATGGAACAGGACACCTAGGCGTCGGCGGGCGGCATCCCGTCGCGCCGCTCCGCGGCGAGACGGAGCGTCAGGTGGGGCCGCTGGAGTGCACTTCAGCACGCAAAGCGGACTCCGGCACGCACGGCGGCGGCGGCGCCGGAAAAATCTTGAAGAAGATCCAGGCCTGGCTGTCGATCCGGCGGCAGGGTGTTCGTCGTCTCTGATGACGGAGCCGGAACAGGCCGGCCCGCGACCCAGTGCAGGAGGCAGATCCATGGCCAAGTACGCGATCCTCATCTACGAAGACCCGGCCTTTTACGCGAACGTGTCGCCCGAGGCGTGGGGCGCGGTGGTCGACGCGCACAGCACGTTCGTCAAGCAGGTCCTCGAGCTCGGTGGGTCCATGGCGGGCGGGGAGGCGCTCGCGCCCACGACGACGGCCACCACGATCAAGGGTGCTGGCACGGTGACGGACGGCCCGTTCGTCGAGACCAAGGAGGCCTTCGGCGGCTTCTACGTCGTCGAGGCGCGCGACCTCGACCACGCCGTCGAGATCGCCAAGCTGTGCCCGGCCCCCGGCGGCGGCGTCGAGGTTCGCCCGGTCGTGGACCCGACGACGAGCCCGTTCTGATCGCTCCCAGCGACGAGCCGACCGCGTCCGCCATGCAGGCGGACGCGGTCGCTGCCGCGCTGGCGCAGGCCCACCGCTCCGAGTGGGCCTTCGTGCTGTCCGCCACGGTGCGCGTCGCGGGCGACCTGGACGTCGCGGAGGAGTGCGCGCAAGAGGCGTACGTCAGCGCGCTGCAGGCCTGGACCCGGGACGGCGTCCCGGAGCGGCCCGGCGCGTGGCTGACCACGGCGGCGCGGAACCAGGCGCTGGACCGGTTGCGTCGCGAGGTCACCCTCCGGCGCAAGCTCCCGCTGCTCGTGGAGCCGGCGACCGTCGATCCGCACGACCCGGCCGACCTGGACTGGCCCGACGCCGCGGTGCCGGACGACCGGCTCCGGCTGGTGTTCACCTGCTGCCACCCCACCCTCGCCCCCGAGGCCCGCGTCGCCCTCACCCTGCGCCTGGTCTGCGGCGTTCCCACGCCCGACGTCGCCCGGGCCTTCCTGGTGTCCGTGCCGACGATGGCGGCACGGATCACCCGGGCCAAGAAGAAGATCTCCGAAGCGCGGATCCCCTACCGGGTTCCGGGCCGGGCGGAGCTGCCCGAGCGCCTGGACAGCGTGCTCACCGCCGTCCACCTGCTCTTCAGCACCGGCCACACGGCCGGCGAGGGGGACGCGCTCGTCCGTGAGGAGCTCTGCGACCGGGCCCTGCACCTCGCGCGCACCCTCGCCGCGCTGCTCCCCGAGCAGGCCGAGACCCGCGGCCTGCTGGGCCTGCTGCTCCTCACCGACGCGCGCCGGGCCACCCGGACCGACGAGCAGGGCCGGCTGCTCCTGCTCGCCGACCAGGACCGGACGCGCTGGGACCAGCGCGCGATTCTGGAGGGGCTCACGGTGACGGCCGGGGCGCTGGCGTCCGGCCCACCGGGGCGGTTCACCCTGCAGGCGGCGATCGTCGGCGTGCACGCGATGGCGCCGTCCCTGGAGCAGACCGACTGGCCGCGCGTCGTGCACCTCTACGACCGGCTGCTGGCGGTGTGGAACACCCCGGTGGTCGCGCTCAACCGGGCCGCCGCCGTGGCGTTCGCCGACGGTCCGGCCGCCGCCCTGCCGCTCCTCGACGAGCTGGCGACCGATCCCCGGCTCGCCGACTACCCCTACCTTCCCGCCACCCGCGCCGACCTGCTGCGCCGCCTCGGCGACGCCGCCGGCGCGGCTCAGTCGTACCGGCGCGCGATGGAGCTCACGGCGAACGCCGCGGAGCGCGCCTTCCTGGAGCAGCGCCTGGCCGAGGTCAGCCGCGCCGCCGGCGCCGAGCCCGCGCCCGGCTGAGGACGGCGGGCTCGGCGGTCACCGCTCCGAGGCCTCGCCCGGGGCTCCCGCGTCGCATACCTAGCCACGAGTTGCTGGGTCTTGCCGACATTCGATGATCTGCATTCGGCATTTCCTGAGCGGCAGCACGAATTGTTGGCCGTCGCCGACGGCCTTGCGAGGTGGGCACTCGGAGCCACTGATCCGACCGTGTCAACGCACAAAACGAGCGGAAGGCGATCATCGAATGTCGGCAAGACCCGAGTTGCTTGACACATATGGGTCATAGCCCAGGCAGGGATGGCATCCGCAGTGGTCCTGGCTAGACGGCCGGGCTGTCGATGGGGAGGGTCGCCTGGATGTGCCGGCTCAGGCGGCGCGTGCGTGGGGCATACTCCGGCGCGCGCAGCACCTTCAGCCACTCCCCGTTGTTCAGCGACACTGTAAAGTGCGGGCCGATGGCGATTAGAACTGCGTAATGAGCGGCGGCCGCGGGATTGGCTAGCATGGCACCCGAGAGGAGGGCACCATGAAGAGCGACGCGGAGGTACGACGCTATATGAAAGAACGCAGCAAGGGCCGGACACAGGAACAGGCGGCGGCCAGGGCCGGGATGAGCATCGTGACCGCCCGCAAGTACGAGCGGGCCGCCCGTGTGCCCAGCCAGTTGACGCAACCCCGCACCTATCGCACGCACCCGAACCCCTTCACCGAGGCGTGGCCCTGGGTCGTCGAACAGCTCGAGCGCGACCCGGCGTTACAAGCCAAGACGCTCTTCGGGTTGCTGGTCGAGCGCACGCCCGGTCGCTACCAGCCGGTCCAGTTGCGCACGTTCCAGCGGCACGTCGCCGCCTGGCGGCTGGAGCACGGCCCGGACAAGGAGGTGATCTTCCCGCAGGTCCACCGCCCCGGGATGGCGGCACAGTCCGACTTCACGCACATGGGCGATCTCCGGGTCTGCCTCGGCGGCCTGCCCTTCCCGCACCTCCTCTTCCATCTCGTCTTCGTCTACTCGAACGTCGAGGCCGTCCAGCTCTGCTTCGCGGAGAGCTTCGAGGCGCTGGTCGAGGGGCTGGAGGGCGCGCTGTGGGCGCTCGGCGGGGTGCCGCGCCAGCACCGCACCGACCATCTCGGCGCGGCGATCCGGCCACTGAATAGCACCGGGCAGGCCCAGGCACGCGAGCGCTACGCCGCGGTCATGCACCACTACGGCATGGAGCCGACCGTCAACAATCTCGGCGTCGCGCACGAGAACGGCGACATCGAGCAGGCGCACCATCGCTTCAAGGAGGCGCTCGACCAGGCGCTGCGGGAGCGCGGCAGCCGCGACTTCCCCGACCGGGCCGCCTACGCCCGCTTCCTGGCCGAGCTGGTGCGGCGGCGCAACGCCACGCGCGCGGCGCGCTGGGCGGAGGAACTGGCGTCCCTGCGCCCGCTCCCGGCGACGCCCCTGGCACCCTGCCGCGAGGTCCAGGTGCGCGTCGGCCGCTTCAGCACCATCCAGGTGCCGGGCAACACCTACTCCGTGCCCGCCCGCCTCATCGGCGCGACCGTGCTGGTCCGCGCGCGGAGCGAGACCCTGGAGCTCTACCGCGGCACGGCCAGGCTGCTCACCGTGCCGCGGTTGCTGGGGCGCGGGCACCAGCGCATCGACTATCGCCACCTCATCTGGTCGCTGGTGCGGAAGCCGGGCGCGTTCGCCAACTACCGCTATCGCGATGAGCTCTTCCCGACCGTCACCTTCCGGCGTGCCTACGACGCGCTCGCGACGGCGCGCCCCGCGCGGGCCGACCGCGAATACGTGCGCGTGCTCCACCTGGCGGCGAGCTCCTCCGAGGCGGAGGTCGAGGCGGCGCTCCTGTTGTTGTTCGAGCAGGGGACGCCCCCGACGCTCGACGCGGTCCGGGAACTGGTGCGCCGCCCCGGGCCGAGCGCCGTGCCCGCGCTGACGGCGGCGGCACTCGACCTGGGCATCTACGACCGGCTGGTCGGCGGGGAGGGGCAGCATGGCTGATCGCCACGCCGAGTTGCTCGCCATGCTGCGCACCCTCAAGCTCCCCGCCGTCGCCGAGCAGGTCGCCGACCTCGCGCTCCGGGCGGCCAAGGCGAACCTGACCCACGAGGCCTTCCTCTACGAGCTCCTCCAGGCCGAGGTCGCCCAGCGCGAGCAGCATCGCATCGCCCGCCTGCGGCGGCGCTCGGGCCTCCCGGCGGAGAAGACCTTCCGCACCCTCCAAGTGGAGCGCTTCCCGCCCGCCGTCCGCCAGCAGGTCGAGCGGCTGCGTGCGGGGACGTTCGTCGCCGACGCCGTCAATGTGGTGGCCGTCGGTCACCCCGGCGTCGGCAAGAGCCACCTCCTGGCGGCCATCGCCCACGAGCTCATCCTGCAAGGCCACCCCGTCCTATGGACCTCGACGGCGACGCTGGTCCAGCGCCTCCTCGCGGCCAAGCGCGATCTCCGCCTGCCGCAGGCGCTGGCGCAACTCGATCGCTTCCCCTTCCTGGTCCTCGACGACATCGGCTACGTGCAACATAACCAGGACGAGATGGAGGTCTTGTTCGCCGTGCTGAGCGAGCGCTATGAGCGCAAGAGCGTCGGCATCTCGACCAACCTGATCTTCTCGGACTGGGTGCGCATCTTCAAGAGTCCCCTGACGACGATGGCGGCCATCGACCGCGTCGTCCACCACTCCGTCATCCTCGACCTGATGCCCGTCGCCAGCTTCCGCGCGCACACGGCCGTCGCGGAACAGCGTCAGCAGCACGCGAACGGCGCGCCGCCCGTGGCCGAGCGCGCCACGAGAGAGGAGGCGGCGGTGCCACCAGCACACTGACGACACCCAGGCAGCAGGACCCTCGTGGCCGACAGCTCAATCGGCAATTCTAATCGCCATCGGGGCACACTTCCCCTTGACGCTAGACAGGCCGCCGATGATCACGTCCACCCGCTCCAGGTTCTGCTCCCGGACGAAAGCCTCAGGGTCGGTGATCCCTTGGATATCGCCCAGATAGCAGTGATCGCCGAAGTTGTGCCGGTGGGTCTGGCAGGCCAATTCGTCTTTCTCCACGCCCAGCCCGATGCGATAGCCGGCGCGCTCGAACCCCAGACTCAGGCCCCCCGCGCCGCAGAAGAGATCGAGGGCGACCGGTGCCAGATCCGGCATTGGAGGCTGCGCCGTGGTCACCACTTCCGGTTTGGTCGCCAGCATCAGTTCCACCACCCTGATAAGAACCCGAGTTCTGTACGTTCACGCTGATTCAGGTTATACCATGCCTGTTAGCCGCTCCACCACCGCTTAGGCATCACTCTTCATGCCACGCAGTAAGTAAGATCCAGACCCCGTCGAATGGGGGCACGGGCGGGCGCGATCGTCACGCCCGCCCGTACTCTGATCTCCCTCATGCGGCGAGGCGGCGACTGCTGGTCCGGTACATCGGCGGCACGAACCAGCCCGCCGGGGTGTCCGGCGCGAACTCGAGGACGCAGCGGTAGGAGCCGCCCGGCACCAGCAGCACCGCCCGCGCTCGCGCCACGAGAATGTCCTCGCCCGGTTCGAGCAGGTAGCCCCATTCGTTGGCCCAGGCGACGACGAGTTCCCCGCCGCTGATCGTGCCACGGCTGATGGCGCCCGCCGATACGCCACGCGCCCGCAGGAGCCCGGCGGGATACCCGGCGATCAGCGCACACCCCGCGTTCGCCGCCGCGTGGTCGGGGCGATACCACATCCGCGCCACGCTGCGGAGCCGCTTCGCCCCGCTGCTAGCCTCTGCGCTCGTCATGGTGTCCTCCGTGCGTGCGCCGTTGCGGGGGCGGGCGGTGCGCCCGCCCCCGGCGGCGCGCTCAGTATTCCGACGGCAACAGGAGCAGGGTCGCGGAGCGGTCCGCCTCGGTGATGATCCAGACCCAGGCGGCGGGGTCGTCGCCGACCGGGTAGCTCGACACGAGGCGGAAGCCCTGACGCAGGCTCAGCGCGTTCTCGCGGGCGTCCTCGGGCGGCACGTCCCCCCAGTCCCCGGCGACGTGGCGGGCGAGGAGCGTGCGCGGGGCGAGCCCGGCGGCGGCGAGCAGGTCGCGCGCGCCGGGGGTGAGACCGATGGAGCCGAGGGGGAAGAGTGCGCGGGCGTCGTTACTCATCATGGCGGGGCCGCCGTGGGGCGAGCGGGGCGACGGCGCGGGCGGCGTGCGTGGGGGCCGCGCCCCAGCCCGCCAGCAGGGCGGCGACCTCGGGCGGGGACGGTTCCCCGGCCAGCCGCGCCAGGTCGTCCCAGATCGTCGCCAGGGTGCAGGACTGGTGGAGCGGGGCGGGCACCCCGCCCGCCGCCAACTCCGCCACCAGGGACCGCATCAGGTCGTCGATCGTCATCGCATCCCCCCCTACGCCGCCTCGTCGAACAGGTCCGCCAGCGCCGCCCGCCCCTGTGCTTGCACCGCCGCGACCGACGGCAGGGCCGCGCCCCCGGCGGGGGGCGGCGGCTCCGGCTCCGGGTCGTAGTCGGGGCACGGCGGGTCGAGGGGCATGTACCGCGCGACCGTCGCCAGCGGGGCGATGGTGCCGAACGCCCAGCCCTCCCGCTCCGCCCGGCGCACGACCGCGCCGAGGTGCTTGCAGACGCCGGTGTAGAAGTAGCCGGGGCAGCTGCACGCCCAGCCGACCGGGGTGCGGGCGATGGTATAGGTCGTGCCGGGTTCGGAGCGGGCGGGGGTGCAGTAGCGGCGGGCCTCCACGACGACGGCGATGCGGACGCCGCAACTGCGGGCGCGGGCGCGGGCCTCGATCGCCCGTGCGTCCTGGGGCTTGGCGAAGGTGCGGACCATGCTACACTTGCCTTCCTGGGGCCTCGGCCCCGGTATCCTGATGGCCTCACGGGCTCTGCTTCCCGGCGTTCCCGTGGGGCCTTTCGACATCCCTATTATATGCCCTTTTTATGTACTTGTCAAGTACTTATTAGGTCTATTTATGGTCTTTCTTATGCTATACTTCGCCGCAGGCGCGGTATTCGGGCGACCCGAGAGCAAGAAGGGCGGCACAACGATGGCGACGGGGGTAATGGCGATGGAAGCGGCGCGAAAGGGCCTGCGCGCCCTGCGGCGCGACGCCGTGCTGACCCAGCAGGAGTTGGCCGATCGGATCGGGGTGCAACAGCGGATGGTGAGCAAATGGGAAAACGGGGAGGCGATGCCACGGCCGACGAATATCCGCAAGCTCGCCGAGGCCCTGGCGGTTGAGCCACGCGAGGTATTGGCGGCGCTCCAACAGCCCGCCACGCGCGAGGACTGATGGGGCCTGCCGACGCTTCGGCACCTACCGGTGGTGAACCCGAGCGAGCCCTCTCGCGATCGCGGCCCGCAGGCCGCACCACTCGCCCTCGGGGGCGACCGAGCCACCCCGCCGCGCGCCCTACCGTGTGGAGCCACCGTCGCTTCGCCCTCTGCCGGGGGCACGGCGGCCGGGGCCTCGCCCGGTCAAGGGTGGAACCGCCGCAGGCGGCGCGCAGTGCCCTTGACCGGGTGGGGTGGCCACCAGAATGATGACAGAGGGAGAACGCGACCTCTCACGATCGGCGACGACGTGGCTGAACAATGCGCTCCTGGCGAACATCAACACCGTCGAACGACCCTTCTCCCTCGGCGGCGGCCGGATCGCATTCTGGCGCAACGGTATCTGACTAATGCAAGAGCCGCGCTGGGTCACGCGGCAGGTCGGCACATGTCGGGGTGCAACTGTGGTTCCCGGACGCTGGGCAGACACCGAAGTTCATGGGGGCGTGGAGCGAATTAGTGCCTATAAGCGCGACCACCATCGACCTAAACCGAAGCCCAGGTGAGACCTACATGCCTGACATAGAAAACCGTGCAGGTTTCATCGGCGCTTTGGTTTAGGGGGTTGCTAATGGACCGATATGATATAAATCACTTTAATATGTACGTACGCCGGAAAGATGGACGGTGAGCCACGATGATGTTCGAGGCGATGGGCACTAGGGACGATATCGAGATAGATGCTCATGGACCACCGTCGCCCTTGCGGTTCATCGACCTCTTCGCCGGACTGGGCGGCTTCCACTTGGCCCTCCAGCGACTGGGGCATACCTGCGTCTTCGCCAGTGAACTGGATCCCCAATTACGAGCACTCTATAAGCTCGACTTTGGCCTTTTCACGCCGCATAGCACGAGGCGTCGACGAGGGTGGCGAAGAGGTAGTCCGATGAATCGGCCACGTCCGGTGCGCGCATGGGGGTTGGCGCATTCGCCTGGCCGCTCATCCAGAGGTGGCACCGCACGGCGGCCAAGGCGTCGAGGAAGGTCGCCTCCGGCTTGGCATACCAGGCGCTCTGGCGCGTCGGCAAGGCGGCACCATGGAGCGCGTCGGCCAGGAGCGTGACGAGACTGAAGAGGCCGAGCAGGCAGGGGAACGTCCGCTCGATGGCGCGCTTGCTCCACTGTCGCTGGGTCGCGAGGCCGCGATGGCGGCGGGCCTCCTCGAACGTCACCGCGATATTCCAGCGCCCGATATAGCGCGCGATGACCTGCACCGGGGCGATCTCCTGATCGGTGCAGAACAGGGCTGTCGGCCGGAGTTTGCCGACCGGATCGCGTAGCAGTACCCAGCGGATAGGGACGGGCGGCTCACCATCGCGATGCCACAGCGCCAGCCCGCTCGTGACGTCGAAGGCGCGCACCTCGCCGGCATACCAGCGGACCTCGTGGCGTGCCCACGCCGTCGCCTGGTTCCCCAACTGCGCTCCCAGGGTCGGCAAGCGTGGCCCTTGCTTCGGCTTCACACCCGGCTTGCCGGCCGGCGGCGGGACGGGTGCGTAGAGCGCCGCCTCCAGGCGAAGGCGGGCGACCAGCGTCACGCCCTGCTCGCGGCACATCCGCGCCAGCGCCACCACCCCGTAGCCGCTGTCGCCGGTGCGCACGAGCGGCCGATCGGGTTGCCAGCGGCGGATGAGGCGGATCACCGTCGCCGCCCGCGCCGGGACGGTGCGCTGCCGTTTGCCGAGCCGGGCACTGACGGCGGGCGTGGGACAGGGCACGGTGAGGAAGGGCAAGGCCCAGGGACGGCTGCTCCAGGGGACGCGCACCAGGGCGCAGAGACACAGCCAGCGCACGCCGCTGGTCGTCACCACATGGCCGGAAGCGGAGCGCACGGGATCGTGGTACCGCGCTTTGTAGGCCACGCGCCGCCCGTACCGGCGCTCCAGCGTGTCGTCGATCACCAGCAGCAGCGGCGCTTGGGGGCCGACGAAAGCGGTGAGGATGCGGCCGAGGAGCACCTTACTGAGCGCCAGCGGCGCCCAGGTGGCGCGATTGAGGACGCGATGGTAGGTGGTGAAGTGGCGCTCGTCATCGAGGCCGACGGCGCGCAGGGCGGCGACGGTCCGTCGGCCGGGCGCGAGGATGGCCCCGCAAGCCAGGGTCAGCGCGTGCGCGAAGGTCGGCGCGGTGAACGCCGGGGCGAACACGGCGAGCAGGCGGAGCGTCACTGGCGTAAAGTTCGGCATGCTTACCCCCACGCGACAGTCCGCCAACTCGTCCTGGAGTAGGCGTCATCCTACGCGACTTGACGCAATGCGCAACCAAGGTCATCGCCGAGGAACGCTTCCGGGAGTAATTGCGGCCACGAGGGTAAAAAGGGCCAAAGTCGAGCCTTTAATCGTGCGGGCTGAATACGGCCGCTACCCGCCATATACCGATTGTGTCGGTGATCATCGTCGCATGGCGCAGGAGCGTGGACCCCGCCGACGGTGCGGCCGTCCGGGGTTGCACACCGCCGATCGCCGCCCCGTCGCCACATCCGGCGGCCCGCGCGGTGGGCGCGTCATGGTTGCCCTAGGTGCCGCGGGAAAGGGCGGTGGGGCGGCCGCGTACCACGGAGCCACGGCCCGGCCCGATCGGCATCGGTGCGCAGCTCTTGGGGCAGCGACCACGGGGGCCACCCTCGGGGCAGGTGCGCACCAACGGACAGCGCGCCCACGCCGACCGCATCGCACGGTGACGGGCCGATCCAAGCCTGCCGCCGCCACCGGCGGCGGTGCGTTGCCAGCGGCCAGTCAGCTGCGCTTTCCTTTAATAAGGTAATAGGCCCTTGTGCTAGTTCCTTACCCCCCAACTCTGCGCGTAGGAGGCGCAACCGTGAATACAATTGCCGGGAAGGGGCTGGTTGGGGCGCAATCCCACGCCCAGACCAGACGATCGGCGCGATATGGCACGTTCCAATGCGGCTTCGATCGTCCAGTTCGGCCGCAACCAGCAATTTCGCTCACAATAGTACCTTCCTCCTTCAGGAGATGCTCGGGAGAACTAGCACAAGGGCCTAGTAAGTAGAATCGTAGTATTTGTGAACCAAAAAGCTCAAAAAACTGACCCTATTAGATCTTACCAAATAGTTTAGACAGCTTTATAATCAAGATATAGCTTGTCATGGATTGTAATACTAAGGAGGTTATGCTACGGGAGTCTCAATCTGTAGAGGCGGTCCATCCGTAAGGATTCATTCCATGAATAGGCTATAGCGGTGCTGATGCTGATATTGCCGCTTTGGACAGAGATGAGCCTCATCTCTGGTAGCTGGGAGGGGTAGAAGCTATGGGACGAAGTTTCCGAACTGTAAGTCGTGTTGCCTTCGCGCTGCTACTCGTTTGCTCAGTCTTAGCGATCGTCCCGCGGAGCGCATTAGCGTATAGTTGTCCGCCCACTGGTGTACATTGCTACGCTCTCAATAGTTGGAATGGTGATACACGCGGCGTGGCAGGCGACATTAGCATCGCATATATATATACTAACGATGGCTCTAATACTTCTATCAACAATACGATATGGTTAGTAGATACCACATCAAATTACTGGGTCGAAGCGGGATACCGCTCCAATTTAGGTATAACAAACTACTACTGGGGCGACGTGCGTCCTTCTGACCCTATGTATCGGCGGCATCTTATGACCCAGATACCGGGGCAACACTATGGCAGCGGACTTGACATCAACATATCACGAGAGAACGATAATACTAGCTTCGTAGCTGCGTTCCATGTCAATGCCGTCGGCTATTCCAGCTATAACTATTCGACGAACAACACGATGATTCCCGGACACATCGACATCGGCCAGGAGCTTTCCGGTACCACCGGCTCTCATGCAGATCCTGCTGCCTTTACCTATAATCAGTGGCAGACGTCCGACGGCTACTATCATATGCAGACAGATAACGGTTATACCACCTATGTGGGAGGACCTCCGCAAGGCTATTTCTCTGAATACCCATCAGCCTCGGCGATCGGCGGTATCTGGCACTCGCTCTGTGGATGCTGATCGATAAGGAACTGGAGACCCGAAAGGAGAATACTATGCGTCGACAGCGTTTGCTACTCATCGCAGCGATACTGATTGGTGCGTCCCTCAGTATTGTCGCCATACTCGTTACCGTGCCTGCTGGGGCTCTCCCTCTGGTAACACCTGTTCCGCCGACGGTTGTGTCTGCAACACAGACGATTTCACCGATACGAAGTTCGCCGCCGGCCACGCTCGATCAGCCAGGGATCTCCGCGATCCCGGTGGTCAAGCTGTCGACTGATCCTGCAGTACCGTCGTTTTCGGACGCCGATGTGCGGGCATATTTCGCTACACATACGCATCCCGATCAGGTGTCTGGCGGCGAACCCGAAACCATCACCAGCATTGAGTTCTTGCCCGCGAGGGTGGTGGACGAGCGGCTTGGGGGAACTGGGATGAGCCCTGGTACGCTGCTCTGTATGGTCACACTGCACGGGAACTTCAGGGTCTCCGGGCCGGGAGGACGTGTTAGCTGGAACTCGCCAACTGGGTACATGGTCTTCAACGCCCTCACGGGTAATGACATTATGGAGGTAGTCGGCCGCCCCCAACCATAGCGTTCCTGCTATCACGCGAGGGTGTTAGGCACTCTGGGCTAACAAACGTATGAGCCGGGACGCCATCAAGATAGCGAAGGCGACGAGGTGGAAGCCGACGAGGGACTGGGCGAGGCGCTCGTAGTCGCGGGCGAGGCGGCGGAAGCGGGCCAACCACCCGAAGGAGCGCTCCACCACCCAGCGCCGAGGCAGGAGCACGAAGCCCCGCTTCACCGCATCCAGGGTGACGACCTCCGGCGCGATGCCCTGTTCCGCCGCCGCCGCCGCCGGGCGGTCGCCGGTGTAGCCCTGGCCCACATACGCCAGCTCGATGTGCTCGCCGGTGGCCGCGTGGACCGCCGCGGCCAGCGTGGCGACCTGGGCGCGATCCTGCTCGTTGGCGGGGGTGACGTGCAGCGCCAGGAACTGCCCGAGCGTGTCCACCGCGCGGTGGGCCTCGCTCCCTTTCCGACGCTTGGCCCCGTCATACCCCGCGCGCCCGCCGCTCTCGGGCGTCGATTGCCGCGTGCGGCTGTCGAGGATCGCCGCCGTCGGCTCGGGATCGCGCCCCTCGGCGAGGCGCAGGATGCGCCGCAGGTCCGCCGCCAGGTCCGCGAAGACCGCCGCCGCCAGCCAGCGCCGGGTCTGCTGGTACACGAGCGGCCACGGCGGCAGGTCGTGCGGCGGCATCCGCCAGCTGGCCCCCGCCCGCACCAACCAGCGCAGGGCGTTGAAGACCTCGCGCAACGGGTAGGTCCGCCGGGGTGCCGCCTCGTCGAGGAGCGTCAGGTACGGCGCGACGAACGCCCACTCCTCATCCCCCACGTCGCCCGGGTACGGCTTCCGCTCCACGCTCGCCCCTCCTCCGTACCGCGCATCAACGGCGTCATGCGCGTGGAGTATACGACCGGCAGCCTGAGGTGCCTAACACCCTCTAGCTACGAATAGACCAGACCCAGCTGGGTTGCCTTGACCGCAAGTACAAAGAGATTCGGTGCCTCAAGTTTCACTTCTAGTTCGGCAATGATCCGCTTCACCGTCGCTAGGCTGATGCTCTCGGCAGCAGCGATTTCCTCCCGCGTTTGGCCTCTGGCGAGTCGGTTGAGAACGCTGCGAGCGCGTGCGGTTATATCAAAATGTCCATGTTGTACTCCTCCGTCGCCGCGCAAATTATTGATGAAGTCCGTTACCACGACTCTACTCCCAAGCACCACGTCCCCCGCGATGATCGCCGCCAAGCAATGACGTAGTACCGTAGGAGATAAATCTGCCCAGAGTAGGTAGCCAACAATGCCAGTAACTTCGGGGGAGCGCAATTGATGGGAGGTATACTCCGATGCCATGAGGATCACCTTAGCGGTAGGACAGCATAATTGCCGTATGTTGGTGATGAGAGGGATGGCCTGTCGACCCCCGATTACTGGTGCGGTGATAATAGCGTCGGGTGGGGTGGCCGTAGCAATTCGGCGCGCTAGAGCAACATTCTTTACATCACCTATTACCCGAATACCGGGTAACGTGTTGAGTATTTGACGCAACTCGTCCCAACCTACGGATTTTGTACCAAAGACTAAGACAGTATGGCCGCTGTCCATATTCACTCTCCTTACTTGGCCCTTGTGCTAGTTCCTTACCCCCCAACTCTGCGCGTAGGAGGCGCAACCGTGAATACAATGGCCGGGAAGGGGCTGGTTGGGGCGCAATCCCACGCCCAGACCAGACGATCGGCGCGATATGGCACGTTCCAATGCGGCTTCGATCGTCCAGTTCGGCCGCAACCAGCAGTTTCGCTCACAATAGTACCTTCCTCCTTCAGGAGATGCTCGGGAGAACTAGCACAAGGGCCTACTTGCTCGTACTATACAGCGTTTCGCGGGGTTATGTAGCGGTGCCGTAGCCGCAGTGGGCGAAGTAGTGGCGGGCGTGGCGCGGCGTGACCGCAGCGAGCGCGTCACCGATGGCGACCTCGAGCGCCGCGGCGGTGCGCGCCTTGGCCCGGCGCAGCAGCGCCTTGAGTTGGGCGAACACCTCCTCGATCGGGGAGAGGTCGGGCGAGTAGGCGGGCAGGAAGCACAGTCGGCACCCCGCCCCCTCGACCAGGCGGCGCAGCCCCGCACCCTTATTGGTGGCCACATTGTCGAGCACCAGGAACTGTCCCGGTCGCAGCAGCGGCACGACCAGCTCGCGCACGAACGCCTCGACCGTCCGCGCGTCCGCCGCGCCGGTGACGGTCATCGCCGCCAGCCCCGCCGTCGTCAGCACCGCCAGGGTGATGTGGTTGGTCCCTGTTGTCAAGCGTCGCCCGTGAGTGCACAAGGATCGGCGGCAATAGTGCACAGCGATCGGCGGCAATCCTGCGCAACGCCGGCCCGCCGCCCACGCCGCTTCACGGCTCCCGCGTCGGCACACCTCCTTCCTCTTTAAGAAACCCTCGTTCGTCCCTCCCGTGGGCCCGGCTCTGGGCCCGGTAACTGCGCCCGGTGATGATGAGCGTCTCGGCGTGATGGGCCAGGCGATCCAGCCCGGCCGAGGCCAGCAGCGGGTTGCCGAAGAGGTCCGGCCACTCGGCCGGGGCGCGGTTGCTGGTCACCAGGATGCTGCCGACCTCGTAGCGCTCGTTGATCACGTCGTACAGGCCGCTCGGGGCCAGGTCGGCCAGCGGTTTCAGGCCGAAATCGTCCAGCACCAGCAGGTCGGGGCGCAGGTACTGCGCCAGTCGCCGCTCCCAGGTCCCGTCGGCCCGCCCGCCGTTGAGGTGCTGCAGCAGCTTGTGGGTGTTGGCGAAGAGCACCTCGAAGCCCTGGCGGGCTGCCTCGTGGGCCAGCGCTTGCGCCAGATGGCTCTTCCCGACCCCGGTCGGCCCGCAGATGAGCAGGTTGTGCCGCTGGCGGATGTAGTCGCCGGCCGCCAGATGGAGCACCTGCTGGCGATTGAGCGCCGGGTTGAAGCTGAAGTCGTAGCCCTCCAGGGTCTTGGTCGTGTTCAGATTCCCCCGCCGCAGGCGCAGGGCGAGCTGCTTCTGTGCCCGGCGCTCCACCTCATCCTCCAGCAGCCGCTCCAGGAACTCGACATACGACCACTGGCCGTCGAGGGCCTGCCGATGCCGGGCGTCCAGGGTGGCGAGCACGCCGGAGAGGCGGAGTTGCTTGAGCTTGGGGCTCAGTTGATGCTGGAGTTCCATGTCACTCCTCCGAAAAGATGGCCCAACAGGTCCGCCGCCGTGCGCACGAAAGTCCGCGCCGGGGCCGCTGCGGGCAGCGGGGCGCACTCCTCGGCCTCCAGGCCTTGGGCGAGGATGCGCTTGATGGTGGCGTAGGTCAGGTCGTCGTAGCGCAGTGCCCGCGCGCAGGCCGCCTCGAGCCGGGTGTAGCCCACCGTCTCCCGCAGGCGCAGGATCCGCACGACGCGACTGTGGCGGTCGACCACCGGGTCGGCGAGCAGCTGCCCGACGACGGCGACGGTCGCCGGGCCGACCTCGGCGGCCATGGCCGGGCACATCTCGCGGGTCCAGAGCAGTTGGCCTCCCATTAGTTTTCTGACGAGAAATTACGCTACGCCTCCTCATCGGTCGCGACTTCCTCCTCGGCCGCGCTCGCCCGTAACGGACGCAACCGGCCGTGGAGCACCGGCTCCTCGAAGCGGTACTGCCCGACCAGGTGGATGTGCTCCCACAGCAGCGGGGTCAGGTGCGCCCACGCCGCGTCCGGGACGGGCTGCCCGCGCCGGGCGAGTTCCGCCGCCGCGGCGGCGAGATAGGTCGTGTCCCAGACGATCAGCGCGTTGATGACCA
>JAABUT010001049.1_pt1 | contig 35087 bp, 28 predicted proteins | sample 5559281 | NCBI WGS metagenome assembly JAABUT01 (sample SAMN10711880, study PRJNA513359) | rock metagenome | isolation source: Antarctica rocks | place: Antarctica: Victoria Land, Ricker Hills nord | collected 2016-01-04 | reverse complement strand
CAATGCTCTAGCACTTTCACTACGTCCGCCAACTCCCAAAGCTGGCCGGTGACACTCGCAGCCATCGCCGGGGTGCAGCGCAATGTCTGATAAATACAGACGAAAATGTAGTGTATGGCGCAGACTACACCAGTCAGAGCACCAGCGGACCTCTTAATAGACAGGACTATATTCAGATGCGGTCAAACTGACCCACTACCGGCCTTCGACGTGGCGACCAATCTCAAGCTGGCGCAGGAGGAATGGGCCGACAACAAGGCCCTCTGCGCCTACTGTCAGGCAGCGTCCATTATCTCGATGGTGTCTCTTGTGCTCGCCTTGCCGGAAGCCTCGCGGGGGCTGCGCGCGCTACGGCGCTGACGCCTGCATCCGCACGACTTGGCCGCCCGCTGCCGCGGCATCGGCCGGATCATGCGTCACCAGCAGCACCGGCAGACTTGCTGCCGCGGCGTGACCGAACACGAAACGCCGGAACCGGTCCCGCAGGGTGGCATCCAGCCGGCCAAACGGTTCGTCCAGCAGCAAGGCGCGGGGCTGGGACAGCAGCACGCGCATCAAGGCGACGCGGGCGCGCTGGCCGCCGGACAGGGTGGCGGGATCGCGCGCGGCCATGCCGGGCAGCTCGGCGTCGGCCAGCGCCGCCTCGATCCGGGCGCGGCGGCCCGGCCCCGGCGGCAGGCCAAAGCCAAGGTTGCCGCCGATGGACAAATGCGGGAACAGCAGGTCGTCCTGGAACAGGATACCGATGCGCCGGCGCTCCGCGGGCAGGCGGGTCACGTCCGCGCCGTCCACCAGCACCCGGCCGGTGCCGTGCAGCGCCGGGTCGAGCGTGCCGCACACCCACGCCAGCAGGCTCGACTTGCCGATGCCGCTCGGCCCCATCAAGGCCGTCACCGTGCCAGGCGTGACGGTCAACGACATCGGCGCGAACAGGGGCCGGCCTGCCGCATGAACCGCGGCAGCCTCAAGCTGCAAGGTCATGCCCCGCGCAGCGCCGCCCGGCGCCGCCAGGCCAGCCGCGGCACGAGCAGCGCCGCACCATAGACCAGCAGCGGCAGCCCCGCCTGCACCACGGCATATACGCCCAGCACGCGCCGGTCCCCGCCGGAGGCCAGCGTCACGGCCTCGGTCGCCAGCGTCGCCATGCGCCCGCCGCCGGCGAGCAGCGTCGCCAGATACTGCCCGGCGCTGACAGCGATGCCCACGGCGGCAGCGGCCAGCAGCGGGCGCAGCAGGATCGGCAGCTTGACCCGCAGCAGAACCTGGCCCGGGCTGGCGCCTAGGCAGGCCGCGACGTGCATCAGCCGCGGGTCCAGCGCGTCCCAGGGATCGCGCAGGGACAGCAGCACATAGGGCAGCACGAACACCAGGTGCGCCCACACCAGCGCCGCCCAGCCGCCATCCAGGCCCAGCCCGAGCAGGGCGACCTGCAACCCGAACAGAAACCCGGCTTGCGGGACCAGCAACGGCAACGCGGTCAGCGCCAACCAACCGGTCCGCGCTGCCGGGCCATGGCGCGCCTTGGCCTCCAGCGCCGCAACCGACAGCACCAGCGCCAGGCCCGTGGAGGCCAGCGCGGTCCAGAGCGTCGTCCGGAACGGCTCAGCCAACCCGGTGGACTGTGCGGCCCAGGCGGCGCCGTCCAGGCGTGCGGGCAGCGCATCCGGGAACCGCCACGGCCCTGCGACCGACCACAGCCCGGCGGCGCACAGGCTCAGCAGCGCCACCCCGAGCAGACCCGGCAACAACAGCCCGCCGCTCCGCACTGCCAGCGTGCCGCTTGACCGCCCGGATGCCGCCCATCGGCGGCCCAACCACGCCACTGCACGCTCTGCCGCGGCCCATGCACCGGCCGCCGCAACGGTCAGCAGCAGGAGCAAGCAGGCCGCCGCCGCCGCCGGGAACACGCGGGTGAGGTCCGGGTCGAAAAACCAGCGGACGGGCAGCAGCGCCAGGGGCGGCGGGTTGCCGGGGCCGAGCAGCAGCGCCACGTCCACCGCCGACATCGCGTAGGCCAGCACCGCCAGCACCGGCAGCCGCAGTTGGCGATACACCGCGGGGAACACGGCCTTCAGCCATGCCACCGGCGCCGGCTGTCCCAGGCTGCGGGCCGCTGCCATCCATTGTGCGGCAGGCAGGTTGTTCAGCGCCGCGATTTCCATCAGCAGCAGGTAGGGCGTTTCCTTCAGCACCAGACCCAGCATCAGCGACACGCCCCAGCCATCCCCGGTCGTCACGATGTCCGACGGCTGCCGCCAGCCGGTTGCCCAAGGAGACAGCAGCCGGACAACGGTTCCGCTCGGCGCAATCAGGGCAAGGACACCAATGGATAGCGCGACGTGCGGCGTCGCGAGCACCGGCGCGATGCCAGCCTGCGCCCAGCGGAATGCCCGGGTGCCATGGGCGGCGGCACAGAACAGCGCCACCGCCAGGAGTGACAGCGCGGTGGCGCCCAGCCCGGTCACTAGGGTCAGCCGCACGGACGCCCACAGGCCGGGCTGGGCCAGAAGCACACGCCACGGCTCCAGGCTAGGTGTCTGGCCGCCCAGCGCCGGCAGCAGCCCGAAGGCCGGCAGCAACGTGCCAAGCAGCCCGGCTATCACCGGGATTGTCACCACGCCAACGGCGAGGGCGACCGGAAGCGCCCTCAACCGCTGCTGGTCCGCCGCTCCCAATCGGCGGTGAGGCGCGTCATCCAGGACGGGTGCGGCTCCGGCAACGGGTGCCCCAGCTCTGCAGCCGTCAGCAGGCCCGGCGCCTGCGGAAGCGCGTCGAAGCGGGCGCGGTCTGCGGGCGGCAGGCGGCCCAGGTCCAGCACCGTCGGGTTGCCCATCCCCGCCGCGGCGTCCTGCGCCCGCGCCTGCGCCTCCGGCGACAGCAGGAAGTCGGCGACGGCCTGCGCACCCTCCGGCGCGGAGGCGTTGGCGGGGATGGCGACGAAGCTGGCGTTGCCGATGGTGCCGCCGTCCAGCACGTAGGCGCGTGCTGTGCCGGGCAGCAGCCCGGCGGCGATGCCCGTCGCTGCTTCCGCCGGGTTGAACGACACCATGAGGCCGATCTCCCCGTCGTTCAGCAGGTTGCGCGTCGCCGGGCCGTTCTCCGGGAACTGCCGCCCGCTGCGCCACAGGTTGGGGCGCAGCGGGCCGTACCACTCCCATAGCGCCGCTGTCGCCGGGCCAAAGCCGGCGTCGTCCGCCGGGCGCTGCAAGGCCGCCTTGTCCGGGGTCAGCTCGTACAGCGCCTGCTTGAGGAAGGTGGCGCCCAGGAAGTTGCGCGCGGTGGGATGCGCGAGGCGCCCGGGGTTCGCGGCGGCCCATTCCGCCATGGCCTGCATGGTGCGCGGCGGCGCCGGCACGCGGGCACTGTCGTGGATGAACACGATCTGCGCCATGCGCCACGGCGCCGCCAGGCCATCCACCGGTACGGTGAAGTCCACGGTGACGGCGGGCTTCCCGGCGGTGTCCACCAGCGCAAAGTTGGGCAGCGCCTCGGCGAAGCGCAGCAGGAAACCCTGCTCCTTGAGGGCCAGGAAGTTCGGGCCGTTGATCCAGATCAGGTCCACGGCGCCCCCGGACGTGCGCCCGGCGGTGCGCTCCGCCACCACGCGGGCCACGGCCTCCCCGGTGTCACGTAGGCGGACGTGGCGCAGGGTGACGCCGTAAAGCGCCTGCACCCGCTCCGCCGCCCAGGCGATGAAGGCGTTGGTCTGCTCGTCCCCCGCCCAGGCGTTGAAGGCGACGGTCTGGCCGCGGGCGCGGGCCAGCACCCCGTCCCAGCCGGCGGTTTGCGCCCGGGCGGGCCAGGCGGCCATTGCAGCGAGGGGCAGGAAACCGCGTCGGGTGATGTTCATTCTGCGGCCTGCAGAAGACGCCGGGCCACGGCCCGGCGGTCCCGTGCGGCGGCCAGGCGGGGGGCCAGTACCTCGGCGTGGAAGCTGTCGCAGCCGATGCACAGGTTGGCGTAGGGCTGGCCCTTGGGCGTGACCGTGTGCGACGCCTCGATGAAGCGCTCCGCGCTCCATCCGGCCTGTGCGCCCATCCGCTCGGGCTGGCCGGCGCTAATCGCCTCATACACCGGGTCGCCGCGCAGGCTGTCCAGGATGTCCAGCAGCCCGTCCTCCAGCAGGTTGCCGATGGGCAGCTTGGTCTTCAGGCAGCAGGGATACACCGCGCCGTCCGGCTCGATGGAGACCTCCGACCCGGAGTGCCGGTGGTCCAGGAAGCCCAGTCCGCCCGACCAGCGGTTGCAGAAGTTGTCGGCCAGCGTCGCGGTGGACAGCCCGTTCTCCCAGGACCGCCCACGCGGCCACAGCTTGCCGATCCAGGTGTCGGGCGTCGCGCCAAAGAAGCTGAACAGCGGACCCGCCTCGTCCAGCCACTTGCGGTTGACCGTGGCCAGGCCAGAAGCGCGCACCCCCTGCGCCTCCATCATCGCCGTGAGCCGTGCGCGGTAGGCCTCCTGCTTGGCCTTACCCTCCATCCCGACGTGGAAGTCGTCCACGCCGGCGACCGAGATCATCCAGACGCCGCGGGCCAGCAAGTCGCCGATAATCTCCGGCGTCAGCAGGTCGCCGGTGGTCTGCACGACCACCTTGACGCCGCCCTGGCTGGCGTAGCGCGCCACCAGGCCCTCGATCACCCGGTAGGTGACGCGCTGGCGCACGCCGTCCAGCAGGCTCTCTCCGCCGGACAGGATGACCCGGCCTACCTTCTCCGGCAGGGTGCCGTCCGGCATGGGGTCCGTGCGGTCCAGGTAGGTCATGCGCTCCGGCATGTTGGCCAGGATGCGGGGGGTGTTGCGTTCGGCCTCTGCGACCACGGACTCAAGCTCGGCGCGGACATAGGGGCGGAAACGGGCCTCGTAGCAGTGCTTGCAGCGGCGATGGCAGGCCCAGCACATCACCCAGTAGATCGACTCCATACGTACTCCATCCAGCCCGTGCCAGCCTGCCTGGACGCTCGCAACCGTCGCCTGGCGCGAGGTATATGCGCGTGGGGGGGCCGGGGCGGAAGCCTCTGCACATACCCGTGCGCGGGACATGAGAGCAGGTCCGTGTAACGTTCGGGAGAGCCTGAGCCGGAACAACGCGCAATCATGATCCCAGGCAGTGAAGCAACGCGCAGGCATCTTCCGCGCCTCGTGCCCCTACAGCCGCCGCAGCGTTGCCAGGCTGCGTGCCAAGGCCCGGGCTGCTGGCCCGAACACCTTGGACTCGTGCACCATGAAGCCCAGCGCCTTGGAGATGTCGGAGCGGGTCGGGTAGGCCACAATCGCGCCGCCGATGGCCCAAGGCGATGCCTTGCCGCGCATGGCCAGGCTCCAAGGCAGCAGCAGCTCGCCCGCCCCCGCGCCAACCATGGTGACGCCGACCACCTTGCCGCGGGCCAGCACAACCTTGGCGAAGCCGGCGGCAGCGCCGTCCGCGACGGCACGGTCGTTTTCGCCGAACCCGGTCCGCTGGACCTCGATCACCTGGTGCTTCGCCCGCGCTTCCGCCTCGGTCAGGCCGAGCTGCGCCAGCTCCGGATCGGTGTAGATCACCGCGGGCAGGGCGCGGTAGTCCACCCCGGCCTGCCAGCCGAAGGCGATGTTCATGACGGCAACGGTGCCCTCGTAGCCCGCGGCATGGGTCAGGCGCGGCCCGTCCCGGCAATCGCCGATGGCAAAGACGGCCGGGTTGGCTGTGCGCCGCCGCCGATCCACGACAATGCCGGCGTCAGATGCCGCGACCCCTGCTGCCTCCAGCCCCAGCCCGTCCAGCGCCGCCTTGCGCCCGGCGGCGAGCAGCAGGTGGCTGCCCTCGACCGTGCCGCCATCCGCCAGTTCCAGCCGCAGCCCACCCGGTGCCGGGGCGACCCGCGCCACCGTTGCCCCAGTCCGCACCTTGACGCCCTCCGCCGTAAGCGAGTGCAGCACCAGGGCCGCCGCCTCGGGATCACTCCCTGCGAGCGGCTGGCCGGCGTCCAGCAGGGTTACGTCTGACCCTAGCCGCCGGAACGCCTGCGCCATCTCCACCCCCATTGCTCCGGCGCCCAGCACCAGCAGGTGCCGCGGCAGCTCCTGTAGGCCGAACAGGGTTTCGTTCGTCAGGTACGGCGCATCCGCCAGGCCGGGGATGCCAGGCACTGCAGGGCGCGACCCCGCTGCCACGACAATCCGCGGGGCAGTCAGGCGGCGCCCATCCACCACGACCTCGCGCCGTCCGGTGAAGCGCGCCTCCCCCCGGATGACCTCGACGCCCCAGGCCGCGAACCGCTCCGCCGAGTCATGCGGCGCGATTGCGGCGATGGCGGCCTGCACGTGGGCACGCACGCCGGCGAAGTTCACCGCGGGGCCGGCAGATGCTATCCCCATCGCGGCTCCGCACATCCCGTGTGCCCGCTTCGCTGCCGCGATCAGCGCCTTGGATGGGACGCAGCCGGTGTTCAGGCACTCGCCGCCCATGCGGTCGCGCTCGACCAGCGCCACGCGCAGCCCAAGCCGGGCGCAGCCACCTGCTGCGGTCAGCCCGGCGGCGCCCGCGCCGATCACGATCAGGTCGTGCGTCCAGCGCATCGGTTCTCTGCCTCCATAACTGCGTGGCGCGCTGCCCTGCCTCAGCATGTTCCAGTGATCTCTGTCCTGGAGCAATGGATAGTGGGATTGACCCGCTCGAGGCAGGCCTCCGGGAGCGCGTCTGCGGGTTTATCCAGGAGCTGCTGGAGCAGGAGCTGACGGCGGCGCTGGGGCGTGGCAAGTCTGAGCGGGCTGCGGGCGAGCCGAAGGGCTACCGGAACGGCGTCAGCGGGTCCACCGCCAGGGTGCCGCTGCTGACGCCCATGCTGCGCAGGGTCTCGATCACCAGGGCGGTGGGGTCCTCGTGCTCCTCCCAGGTGCGGATGCCGGCGTCGAACTGCATCAGCTCGCGCGTCTTCGGCTCTTCGAAGGCGGGGCTGAGCAGGACGGGCGGACCGTCCGCGGGGATGGCGGCGCCGGTGAAGCAGCGGAGGCTGGTGGAGGTATCGAGGTAAAGCGCCTAGATGCCTTCCTCACGCATCAGGTGCTGCGCCTTGGCGATGCGGGCTTGCAGCTCCTCGGCGGCGATGGGCTGTACGGCCTTTGTCAACGGCGCGAGGTGCGCCAACTCCGCCTCAGAGGTTGAGCCGCCTACGCCTGCTGTCACCAGTGTGCCTCCGGGATGGGTGCCGTGGAGGCTGGGGGAGGGCAAGTGGATGTGCCAAGCCGGGGCGGCATCGGCTTTCCGGTTACGGCGCGTAGGGCTTACGGGGCCGCGCTTCGCACCCGCAAGCGGGACGCCTTATTTGCCTGTGAGGTAAAGGACGATGGAGACGAGGCTGCCCAGCGAGATCGGCAGCAGGAGCAGGGCGGCCGAGACGACGATGATGATCATGATGCCCGCAGTCTCACCCGATGGTGGCCGTCCCGGCTGGGGGCGTCCATCGTCGAAATTAGTCCCGTCGAACGGCATCTGACTGTCTCTCCCCGGCGGGCGCGTGAAGTCCCGTCAAGCCTTATCCAGTGCAGGTCCGCGACCGGACGGCAACAGGAATTCGCTAAGGTCTCAACCATGTGACGCCCTAACATCCCATAGCTGACCGTTCGCGTCGGCGATGATGCTGCTGTTGATAACGACGGAGCTGGTGATGACCTCGTACTCGGGCTGCTGATCCCGGCGCGATCCGGGTGTAAGGCTGCGCCGGAGTGTGAGGCTGCGCCGGGGGCGAGGCCGGGCCTTCTCGTGCGGCGGCGGCACGTTGACCTGGCGGGGATGGTCTGGGCAGTGTCGCCGTCAGAGCCTGTTTGAGTGGGGTCCGGGTTGGCCCAGCGGGTATTCCGCGCCGGGTGCGTCAAGACCTTGCCCCGATGTGTGGGCATTGCGGCTGCGGCCCTTCCTGCCCGGCACGACAAATCCCTTGCTGGACCTCAGCCGGCGCCCATTCAAACAGGCTCTCAGCCGGCTGGGAGGAACGATGTGCTGAATGCTGCAATCCTGGGCCTGGGCTGGTGGGGCCGTATGATCACCGCGACGCTGGAGGGGAGCGATGCGCTTCGCATCACGGCGGCGTTCGACCCGGACCGCGCCGCGGCCGGGTTCGCAGCCCAGCGTGGGTTGCGCATGCTGCCGGACTTCGACGCGGTGCTTGCTGATCCCGACGTTGGCGCCGTCATCCTGTGTACGCCGCATACGCTGCACGCCGGGCAGGTGTGCCGGGCGGCGGCGGCCGGCAAGCACGTGTTCTGCGAGAAGCCGTTGTGCCTGACGCGGGCGGATGCCGTGGAGGCGATTGCCGCATGCCGCACCGCTGGGGTGGTGCTGGGCGTCGGCCATGAGCGGCGGTTCGAGCCGCCGGTGCAGGAGCTGCGCCGCATGGCTGGGGCGGGGGAGCTTGGCGTCCTGCTGCAAGTTGAGGCGAACTTCAGCCAGGACAAGTTCCTGGAGCTGCCGGCGGACAACTGGCGGCTGTCGGGCCGGGAGGCGCCGGCCGGGCCGATGACGGCGACGGGCATACATCTGCTCGACCTTGCGGTCAGCTTCCTCGGCCCGGCGGAGCGGGTGCTGGTGAACGTGCGCCAGCTTGGCAGCACGCTGGCGAACGGCGACACGCTGGGGGCGCTGGTCAGCTTCCGCAGCGGGGCGAATGCGCTGATCTCCGCGATCCTGGCAACCCCGTTCGACGGGCGGTTCGCGGTGTATGGCAGCAAGGGATGGGCGGAGGTGCGGGACCGGAACCACCCGGAGCGGTCGGAGGGCTGGACGATGACGACCTCCATACGCGGCATGGGGAGGACGACCGTGGATTATCCGCCGGCTCCGGCGGTGCGGCTGAACCTGGAGGCGTTTGCGCGGGCTGCGGCCGGCGGGGCGCCGTATCCCATGCCGCAGGAGGAGATGCTTGGCACGATTGCCGCGCTGGAGGCGGTGTTCCGCTCGGCGCGCAGCGGCGGCATCGAGGCGGTGGAGCATTGATCGGCGTCGCGCCATCTGGGCATAGGCCCGTGCCGGGATTTGATGGGTGGCGATCCCTGGCCCACGCTGCAGCTTGATACACCTCGCTGGAAAGGCGCCATGACCGAAAACTTGCCCGACTTTCGTGCCCGCGTTCCTTATGCGCCGATCCACCGGCGGCCGCCGTTCCGGCTGCCCGGAGGTGCACGGGTGGCGGTTTGGACCATCGTCAACGTCGAGAACTGGGATCCCGGCGCTGCCATGCCGCGTACGGTGCTGCCGCCGCCGATGGGGCAGCCGCTGCTGCCGGACCTGCCGAACTGGGCTTGGCATGAATATGGGATGCGGGTCGGTATGTGGCGGTTCTTCGAGGTGCTGGCGAAGCGGGGGCTGCGGGCGTCGTTCGCGCTCAATGGCTCGGTGTGCCGGCTGTATCCCGAGATGTGCGAGGCGGCGCACCGGGCGGGGTGGGACTTCATGGGGCATGGCTATGTGCAGAAGCCGATGCACCGGGTGGAGGACCAGCGCGCCGCGATTGCCGATACGGTGGCCGCGATACGGGACTGCACCGGGGTGCCGCCGCGGGGCTGGGAAAGCCCTGGGTTGACCGAGACGGCGGATACTGCCGACCTGCTGGCAGAGGCGGGGATCGAGTATGTGGCGGACTGGGTGCTGGACGACCAGCCGGTGCCGGTGCTGACGCGCAGCGGGCGGCTGGTTTCGGTGCCCTATACGGTCGAGGTCAATGACGTTGTGATTACCGCGGTGCAGCAGCACCGGTCGGACGAGCTGCTGCATCGCGGTCGCGATCAGTTCGACCGGCTGTGGCAGGAGGGGGCGGAGCATCCGCGGGTGATGGCGATCTCGATCCATCCGTACCTGACCGGGGTGCCGCACCGGATCAAGTATCTGGAGGCGCTGTATGACCACATCCTGGGGCATGAGGGGGTGGCGATGCTGACCGGGGCGGAGATACTGGACTGCTATCTGCAAAGCGCCGGGGCTGGTTGAGGCGTGGCAGCCGGAGCGGGATTATTGGGCGGCCGCCAGGGAGGACGTGGGGCGGTGCCGGGTGGGCACGGCCGCCGGGCCATTGTTGTTGGCGGGTCCATCGGCGGGCTGTTCGCGGCGTTGCTGCTGCGGCAGGGGGGCTGGGACGTCCATGTCTGCGAGCGGGTGGCGGCGCCGCTGTCCGGGCGGGGGGCGGGGATCGTCACCCATCCGCAGCTTTGGCGCATCCTGGAATGGTTGGGGTTGAACCCGCACGCCGAGTTCGGGGTGGCGGTGCAGAGGCGGGTGACTCTGGCGAGGGATGGGACGGTGGCTGGCACCCTGGACTGCCCGCAGGTGATGACTTCGTGGGACCGGCTGTTCCGGATGCTGCGCGGGGCATGGCCGGATGAGCGGTATAGCTTGGGCGAGGAGCTGCGGTCCGTGGTTAGCGGCGGGGAGGGGGTGGTGGCACGGTTCGGCAGCGGGGCGGTGCGCGAGGCGGAGCTGCTGGTGGGGGCGGATGGGTTCCGCTCCACGGTGCGGGCGGTGTGCATGGGGGATGCGGCGCCGCGCTATGCCGGGTATGTGGCTTGGCGGGGGCTGATCGCCGAGGCGGAGATGCCGGTGCGGGCGCACGCGGACCTGTTCGAGCATTTTGGGTTTTGCTTGCCGGAGGGGGAGCAGATGCTGGGGTATCCTGTGGCGGGAGAGGGGAATGACCTGCGGCCGGGGCATCGCCGCTACAACTTCGTCTGGTATCGGGGGGCGGGCGAGGCGGATGCGCTGCAGGAGCTGCTGACGGACGAGGCGGGTCATGTCCATGCGCTGTCCATTCCGCCGCCGCTGATCCGTGGGGCGGTGGTGGAGGCAATGCGGCGGGCGGCGGATGCTACGCTGGCGCCGCAGTTCTCGGCGGTGGTGCGGGCGACGCGGCAGCCGTTTTTGCAGCCGATCTACGATTTGGAGAGCGCGCGGATGGCGTGCGGGCGGGTGGCGCTACTGGGCGACAGCGCGTTCATTGCCCGGCCGCATGTGGGCGCGGGGGTGACGAAGGCGGCGGAGGATGCATGGGCCTTGGCGTCGGCGCTGGATGACGAGGGGGACGTGGCGGCGGGGTTGGTGCGGTATGAGGCGGAGCGGCAGCCGGCGGGGCGCCGGGTGGTGCAGCGGGCGCGGCATTTGGGGGCTTACTTGCAGGCGCAGCGGAACACGGAGGAGGAGCGGCGGGCGGCGCGGCGGCATCACACGGCTGAGGCGGTGATGGCGGAGACAGCGCTGCTGGATTTTTAAGCGGGGTTGGCACGGATAGCCGCGCCAACCCCGCTTTAGCTGTTGTTCTTGCGAGCGTTTGTTCGGTTACACGAAGCTGTTTGACCCGAAAATGCTCTGAGTGGGCTTGCGCGGCCTGCGGCCATACGTTGCTGCCGGCGGGGCCGGGACGTACGGGGCTGGTTGACGGTCGCTTATGCGCGGGATGTGGAAGGGGGTGCTCAGCCTTTGCGCGGAGGGCGCCATCGGGCGTCGGCGGCGTGGCGCAGGACGAAGGCGACGGCTTCGGCCGGGTCTTTGGGCAGGCCGGGGCGGGGGTGGGTGGGGCTGGGGTGGACGGAGCCGGCGTTGGTGGGGCCGGGCTGCTCGCGGGGGTTGGCGGCCGGGTCGGCTGGCTCGCCGGGTTCGCGCTGGTCCGGTTCGGGGTCGGGGGATTGTTGCGCGGCGCCTGGGCTGGGCGGCTGTGGGCCAGGGCCGGGTTCGCGGGTGATGCCTGCGGGGCGGCTTGGGGCGGCGGCGCGGGCGCAGAGTTCGGCGATGTCGGCGGGGGTGCGGCGCTTCCAGGGGCGGGTGCCGGGCAGGGCTGCAAGGCCGAGGTCGCGCAGGATGTCCTTGATGATGTCGTCTATGGGGCGGCTCTCGATGTCCCGGTCGAGGTCTGGGGCGTCCATGCGGTCGAGCAGTTCGGCGTGGAGCGCCTCGGTGGGGTCGCAGACGCGGTAGCTGTCGTCGTAGTCCTGGCGCCCGAGGGTGTCCTCGACGGCGCGCAGGATGCGCTTGCGGGCGGCGGTGCGGTCCGGGGCGGCGGTGTGGCTTGGGGCCGGGGGCCTGGCGGGCTTGCGGGGTGCGTCCAGGTTTTGCGCGAGCATGATGCAGCGACGGACGGTGCGGCTGATGCTGTCGAAGGCGGCGGCGAGGTCTGGCAGCAGTGCTGCGGGCGCTGGTGCCTTGGCCAGGGCTAGGGCGGGCTGCGCTGTTGCGGCCTGTGTTGCGGCCTGCGGCGTGCTCTGCTGTTCGGATTGGGGTTGGGCGGCGGCCTGCTGTGCGGCTTGGGCGTGGGCCTGGTCGTGCAGCAGGCGGGCGATGCCGGTGCCCATGCTGATGAAGTTGTCCAGGGCCGCGCCGTGGCCGCGCGTGCCCGCGGCGTGCGGGCCGGGGTCGTCTTGCGAGGTGGCTTGGGTTGCTGGTGCAGACATAAACGGAAAAAGAACATTGTTGCCAGCCTGGCGTCAAGCATTGCGTGTGGGGTGGGTTGCTTTGCACGGACGGGTTGGGGCGCATAGCCTTGAGGGCGCATCGAACCCCGTAGGATCGTAGGGGCGGTAGCGCAGCGCATCCACCAGGAGGGAGACGGCCGGAGTCGGCTGGCGGCGGCTTGGATGGTAGAGGTGATTGCCGGGATAGGGGGACACCAGCCGGCAAGCACCTGGATGAACTGCCCGCCGGCGAAGTACGCCGGCACGCTGTCCTGAGGCAATACGTATCGTCAATTCAGATTTTAGCGGCTCGTTGGCGGCAACGCAGTCCCTACCTGCTGTCCAAGCGCAACGGAAGGAAACAGGCGATGGAGATCAAGCGAGCAGGCAGTCAGCCGTCTGGCAAGGGGCCGGCGGATTGGTTTACCGGAACCGTCCGCATTGATCCGTTGATGAGTCCGCCCGATCCGGCGCGGGTCGCTGGCGCCCTGGTCACGTTCGAGCCGGGCGCCCGTACGGCGTGGCACACGCATCCGCTGGGCCAGACCCTGATCGTGACCGCCGGATGTGGCTGGGCGCAGCGGGAGGGCGGGCCGGTCGAGGATATACGGCCGGGCGATGTCGTGTGGTTCGCTCCGGGCGAGAAGCACTGGCATGGTGCTGCCGCCACGACGGCGATGAGCCATATCGCCATTCAGGAGAAGCTGAACGGCTCGCCGGTGGACTGGATGGAGCAGGTGAGCGACGCGCAGTACAAGCGCTGAGAGCCTGTTTGATGGGGCTCCGGGTTGGCGCCCAACGGGTCCTGCTCGCGCCGGGTGGCTGGAATTCTGCCCCGACGCGAAGGCATTGTCGCTGCGGCCCTTTCTGCCTGGAGCGACACATCGCATGCCGGCCTTCAACCGGCGCCCACCCAAACAGGTCCTGAGGTTCCGTGGGGCCAGGTGGGGCGTTGGTGCAGGGATGCCGGGGCCGTTCTGCCGTGGCCGGACGGGCTGCCGGGTCATGAACTGGATGGCCGGCGCGGCAGCGCCGGGCGTGCCGGACGACAGCCGCGTGTGCGTCCGGGCAGCGGGGTGATACGGCCGGTGCTGGACAGCGCGGGACTGGAGCGACTCGGCGAAGGCGCGTGGGATCCGGCGGATGTGCCGGGCCTGCTCGGGCCATAGGAGGGCGTGACCGGGTCCCTGGCTGCGCCTTTGGTGGGGAGCCTGGCTAGGGCGCCGCGCCGTGCGGCACCCCGTGCCGGTTCGCCCGCAGTTGATGCCAGAGCCGCGGGCATGGTGTGCTAGGCAGGCTTGCGAGGCTTGGTTGCGCTGGCTTCTGTGTGGGTGACAGGCTGGGCGAGCCTGATTAGCATTCCATCTGTGCGCCGGACCTCCAGAGGTTAGCCTGGGGGGCAGGACAACTTTCAGCAAAGGAAGCCAGGATGTCGGCAACGATGCGAACCTATCTCCCCGATGCTGCTGGGGGCTGGCGTTACACCGGCGTGGCGCAGGCGCTGCATTGGCTGGTCGTTGCCATGCTGGCGGTGCAGTACTCGGTGGCGCTGTGGCTTGTGTATGTGCTGCCGAAGTCGGCGGAGGGGGCGCTGGCGGAATGGCACTTCTCGCTGGGATCGTCGGTGCTGGTCGTGATGCTGCTGCGGCTGGGCTGGCGGCTGACGCACCCGGCGCCACCGCCGCCGGCGGACCTGAAGCCGGGCTTGAAGCTTTTGTCGCGGGCGACGCATTGGGCGTTCTATGCCGGGTTCGTGATCCTGCCGGTCCTGGGGTGGTTCGCGGCGTCGGCCCATGGGTCCCAGGTGCACGTGGCGGGGCTGATTCCGCTGCCGTTGATCGTGCCGAAGGACGATCCGTTCGGCAAGCTGATGCAGGAGGTGCATCCTGCGGTGGCCATTGCCCTGCTGGCGCTGATCGCGCTGCACATCGCCGGGGCGATGTATCATGGGCTGGTCAAGCGAGACGGCGTGCTGCAGCGGATGCTGCCGGCGCGGGACTGAAGCGGGTTTGGTGCTTCTGTCTGCACCAAACCCGCTTTAGATGCGGTAAAGGTGGTCCGCTGGCAGCCCGAGCCGCAGGCAGGACTGCACCGCCGGGCCGGAACGCAGCATGACGGTGCCGGATAGGCTGCCGAGCCGCCGCACCAGGGGACGTTCCCATGCGTGGAGGCCATAAGCCCTGGTCAGCCCGAGCCGGCCGCGAACCCGTTCCGGCGTAATATCCACCGCCGCACGGACCAGCATCCGCTGCATTGGGCGCAGCGGTGCCGGGAAAACCGGGGCGTCATGCATGATGCCCAGGAACTCGAAGATGACGGGCGAGGGTTCCAGCCGGTCCTGCATGGAGGCGAACAGGGAGTCCAATCCGGCACGGGACCCTGGGGCATCCAGCGCGCCGTACAGGCGGCCGGCCGGCAGGCCCTCGGCACATAGCCGGTCGAAGTCCCTGGCGCTGAGCGGGCGGACGTAGCGGCTGTAAGCCTCGGCGAAGCCGAAACAGGCGGTGGCCTGCACCCAGGTCAGCAAGACGGCATCGTTGGCGCGGTAGGCCTTGCCGGCCGGGGTCCTGCCTGCGATCCCTGCGTGCCTGTGCACGACGCCCGCGATCATACGTTCCGCGACACTGCGTGCGCCATAGACGGTGACCATGGCCGCGAGGCCGGTGCGCTGCAGGCGGCGCACGGGATCGCTGCGGAAGGAGGAGTGCTCCCAGACCCCGGTGCGGACGCGCGGCTCGGCCAGCTCCAGGATGACTGCCGCGACCCCGCCGACGAACAGGGCGACCGGGTTCTTGAAGACCCGCCACGCGACTGAGTCCGGCCCGGCGAGGGCGGGTTCGCCGTGGGGCTGCGTGAAGTCAACGGGCGGTGCGCCCGGCGGCTGAAGCAGGGCCTGGGCGGCAGCCTCGATCCAGCGCTGCACGGGTGGGAACAGGGGCAGGGGTGACGGAAGCAAGGAATTGGTCATGGCGGCATCCTGTCCCTCCATATCGGGCGGCGTTCTGCCGCGTCCACTGGCGGGATCAAGCCCTGGCCATCGCGGCTGCATGATCGCCCAAGCCGCGAGGACACCTATTAAGTGTCTGTCCGGGATCATCTCGTTGATATAAATTGATGGTTCTTCTATTGGCGCATGCCAGGTTGGTGCTTGATCACCTGATGCGTGCTGCATTTCGGTCCCTTGGCTTGTGCAAACCCGCACGCCGTAGGGGAATATTTTCAACAACATGATCCCGGACAGACACTAAGGTATTCAACATGCGGATGCCCGCTGGTCAGCGTTTTTCCTGACGGAGGCTGCATGAGGGTTTGGCCGGGATCGTCGCCATGGTCCGGCTACTGCCCCGGCCTGCCGCGGTCGCTGCGGCGACCGGCCGGGCAGGTCCTGGCCTAGCGGTCCTGTCCGTCGGGTGCAGCGCCCATGCCGCCGCGCGACCGGGATAGGTAGTTTCCGAACCTGTTGCGGGAGGCCTCTCGGGCGTAACCAACTGGTGGGATGGTAGACGGGCTGGACCAGGCATTGGCGCGGGTGCGCCCCGGCTGACACCCAGCATGGCCGATGCAGGCCCTCCCGAGGATGGCCCCGAGGACAGATGGATCAACCGGCCGGCATCACCATCGCCCCGCACGGCGCGCCAACGGCTTCGGACCAGGCGGCTGGCCCGCTGCCCGAACTTCTCGCGTTCCTGCACTCCGCCGCAACCGGGCTGAGCAGCGCCGATGCGGCGACCATCTTGCAGACTGCCGGGCCGAACCGGATTGACCCGGCGGTGCCGCGCCGCCTGCTGGCCGCCTTCATCGGCCGGTTCAGCAACCCGCTGATCCTGATCCTGCTCGGCGCCGCCGGCGTGTCGGCCTTTACCGGGGACGTTCCGAGCTTTGGCATCATCTCTACCATCGTGCTGATGTCCGTGGTCCTGGATGTCGTGCAGGAACACCGGGCCGAGAACGCGGCGGAGCGGCTGCGGAACCAGGTCTCGCTGCAAGCGACGGCGCTGCGGGACGGCAGGCCTGTCGAGGTGCCGTCCGCCGGGATCGTGCCGGGCGATGTCGTCCTGCTCACGGCTGGCGACCTCGTTCCCGCCGACTGCCGGCTGATCGAGGCGCGTGACCTGTATGTGAACGAGGCCCTGCTGACCGGCGAGCCGTTCCCCGCGGCGAAGGAGGCGGACGCGCCGCACGGGGCGCCGGCCGACGATGCCGTCCCGTGCAACATGGTGTTCATGGGCAGCTCGGTCGTCAGCGGGACGGCGAAGGCGCTGGTGCTCGCCACCGGGCGCCGCGCCCAGCTTGGGACCATCGCGCAGCAACTGCAGAAGCCACCGCCGCCCTCCGCGTTCGCCGTCGGCATCCGCGACTTCGGGCTGATGATCGTGCGGGTCACGGTGCTGCTCGTGTTGTTCGTGCTGCTGGCCAGCCTGCTGATGCACCGTCCGCTGCTGGAGTCGTTCCTGTTCGCGCTGGCGCTCGCGGTTGGGCTGACGCCGGAGCTGCTGCCGATGGTGGTGTCCGTCACCCTGGCCTATGGCGCGATCCGGCTGTCGCGGAACCAGGTGATCGTGAAGCGGCTGGCCGCGATCCACGACCTCGGCAGCATGGACGTGCTGTGCAGCGACAAGACGGGGACGCTGACGGACTCGCGCATCAAGCTGGTCCGGCAGGTGGACCTGGCGGGTCAGGACTGCGCCGCCGTCCTGCAGACCGCGCTGCTGAACGCCGCGTTCGAGACCGGGTTGAAGAGTCCGCTCGATGAGGCGATCCTTGCCGCCGGCACCCTGGACCGTGCGGCGTGGCGCAAGGTGGACGAGGTGCCGTTCGACTTCCAGCGGCGGCGGGTGTCCATCCTGGTCGAGGGTGGCCTGGTCGAGGGTGGGGGCAGCCGCCTGCTGGTGGTGAAGGGTGCGCCGGAGGACGTGCTGGCCCTTGCCGCGTCGCATGGGCAGCAGGGAGCGCCGTTGCAGGCCTTCGACGCCGCGGCCCGTGCTGCGGCGCATGCAACCTTCGCGGCCTTGGGGGCCGAGGGCTACCGGGTGCTGGGCGTTGCCTGGCGGGACGCCGGGCCGGACTGCAGCCATGCCGGCGTATCGGACGAGGCAGACCTGGTGTTCGCCGGCTTCCTCGCCTTCCTGGACCCGCCTAAGGCTGGCGCGCGGGAGGCGCTGGCGGAGATGGCCGGGCTGGGCGTTGCCGTGAAGGTCGTGACCGGCGACAACGAGCTGGTCACCCGGCATGTTTGCACCGCCCTTGGCCTGCCCATTGCCGGGTCGCTGTCCGGCCCGGAGCTGGAGACCCTGACCGACGAGGCGCTGCTGGCCCGGCTGGATGGGACCACGCTGTTCTGCCGGGTCACGCCGCCGCAGAAGTCGCGCGTCATCCGGGCGTTCCGGATGCGGGGCCATGTCGTCGGCTACCTCGGCGACGGGATCAACGACGCGCCGTCGCTGCATGCCGCCAACGTCGGCTTCTCCGTGGACACGGCGGTGGACGTGGCGAAGGAGGCGGCCAGCATCATCCTGCTGCGCCAGGACCTCGGCGTGCTGGCGGAGGGCGTGCGGGAAGGCCGGCGGACCTTCGCCAACATCCTGAAGTATATCATGATGGGGACCAGCTCCAACTTCGGGAACATGTTCTCGATGGCGGCCGGCGTGCTGTTCCTGCCGTTCCTGCCGATGCTGCCGATCCAGATACTGCTGAACAACCTGCTGTATGACTTGTCGGAGATGGCCATCCCCGCGGACCATGTGGATGCCGCCATGCTGACCCGGCCGCGGCACTGGGACCTGGCGGTCATCCGCCGGTTCATGTGGATGCTGGGGCCGGTCAGCTCGGTGTTCGACGTCCTGACGTTCGGCCTGCTGCTGCGGCTGTTCGACGCCGATGCCGCGCTGTTCCACACCGGCTGGTTCGTGGAGTCGATGGCGACGCAGGTCCTGGTGATCTTCATCCTCCGCACGACGCAGCCGTTCCGGAGCTGGCCGAGCCCGCTGCTGATCGCAAGCTCGCTGACCGCGTTCGGCTTGGCGGTGGCGCTGCCGTTCTCGCCGTTTGCGCCGTGGCTGGGGTTCGTGCCGCTGCCGGCGTCCCTGCTTGCGGCGCTGGCGGGTGTCACGGTGACCTACCTTGCGGTCGTCTATGGCGTCCGGCGCTGGTTCTTTGCGCGGTATGGGCTTGGCTGATCCAGCACACGGAGCAGGGAACCGCATATGAAAACGCAGATATTGGCTGCCATCGGCGAGGCGGAGTTGCAGCCGGCGGCGTCGCTGAACGCCGCGCTGGCGGCTGGGGCGCCATTCTACCTGGCGATAGGGCGCCTGGACGCCGCCCATGCGTCACGTTGACCGCGCTACCCGGCTGAGTTCGGCCGCCCCGATGCCAATGAGCAGCCAAATCGAGCCCACCAGCACGCCGGCGGCGATGTCGCTCAAGTAGTGGAGGCTCAGGAAGACCCGGCTGAGGCAGATCAGGCCGATGATGACGGCGGCCCAGAACGACGCCTCGAACCGCTGGCGGAGGCTGGGCAGGCTGCGGGCGGTTACGTAGGCGAGGAAGCCGATGAGCGCTGTCGCGGCGGTGGCATGGCCGCTTGGGAAGGAAGGGCTTGCCTCGGTCACGGCATATAGGAACGCCGGGCGCGGGCGGCCGATCAGGTGCTTGCCGAGCCAGGTTGTTCCCTCGGCGCCCGCGAGGGTGGTCCAGAGGGGCGCCAGCAGCCGCGTCCGGCCCTGGGACCATAGGAGCGCCGAGGCTGCGGCTGCCATGCCGGTGATGGCCGGGCCAGCCCCGAGCGCGGTAATCCAGAGGAACCCTGCGACTAGCCAGGACGCCCTGTAGGGCACGAGGCGGGCATTCACGCCCGCGTCCAACAGCACCAGGCCGCCGGCTTCGCGGAGGTCGTCGATCAGGCCGCCAAGGAGTGCTGCGGCGTAAACGGCCGCGAGGCACAGCAGGGTCAGCGGGAGGCCGCTGAACGATGCCGGGTTCAGGCGTCCGATGAGCAACGCATGAAGCCTGGGGTGGCCGGCGGCGAACCGGAGACGGAAGGGGGCGGCGCGCGCCCAGACCGGCCATGCCGCTGCACGCGCACTCAGGCTGGGCAGAATGCGGGCGGTGAAGACGAGCAGCCGCCATAGGGCCGCCCGCAAAACCAGGATTGCGGCACCGGCCGCGAGCAGGACGGCGGCAAGGGTCTGGTCTGGCATCAGGGTCCTTATGACGGGCGAGCCAGCCGGCGACATCGCCTGCGTGCGACCCGGCGGCTGCAAGGTCATCCTTGCCGGGGACCTCGGCCAAGGTGATGCGCGTCACCTTCTACAGCAGCGGTATGGCGTCCGCTACGGCGCGCCGGGTTTCCCGGGTGTCCTTTCAGCCGATCATCGCTTGGTCCAACCGCTGCGTGCCGGCGCCACGCAGCACGACGAGGACGGGCCGGCCGGCGCGCATTGCCCTCCGGGACTGTCCTGCGGTGCGGCGGCGCCGATGTCCGCCGCTGCTGCCCAATGCCCGATGGCTGCCAGCGCAAGCATGACGGCCACCACCAGCAATGCCAGCAGGGCGGCACGCTGGCGGAGAGCATGCAGGCTGGCTGAGGCGGGTTCCGTTGCAGGTGCAGGCCAGAAGCTGCCATCTTGCGGCAGCAAGGCAACCAGCCGCGCCGTGGTCCCCTGGGGCCAGGTCGGCATGGCCGGCAGCTTCGCCAGGCTGCCGGCGAAGCTGTCAGCCGCCTCCGCACGGGACAGCTTGGACAGGCGGCCAGCCTCGTCCCAAGGATCAAGGTCCAGGCGGGCCAGGGCCGACAGCACGGTCAGCGTCATCCCGCTCCGCTCGACGCCGACGGCGGCGAACAGGAACAGGTTCAGGTCCGGCGGCAGCAGGGCTGGCAACGCCTGCCTTGCGCCGCCGGGTGCCGGTTTATCGTGGCCGGCCATCATGGGCCGCCGTTCATGCCCGCATGTCGTGCAGTGCCCGGAACGCATGGAGCAGCACGCGCGGGTCGAACTTGCCCTGGTAAACCGCCGGGGCGTTGCGCTTCAGGCCGAGCAGGCCGTGGACGGCAACCTGGGCGGAGCGCACCGAATACTCGACCGTGAACACCACGTCCTGCGGCAGCTCGACGAACTGGCCGATGAAGGCGAGGTTGCGCGTGCCCGGCGGCAGCACCGGCGGACGGTCGCCACGGCCCCGCGGCATGAACTGGCTGGTGATGAACGGCATCATGCAGGGGATGCAGGTGCAGGTTCGCAGGATGCCGGCGGCCTCCGCCTCGATCCGCAGGTGGCCCAGCAGCTCCGTCATGATCTCCCGCCCGGTGCAGGCGTGCATCGGCTTGGCCACGAAGTCGCCGGGCCGGTCCACCTGCAGACCATAGCCCCAGAACACGGCGACATCCTCGGGCTGGCCGATGAAGTGCGGCTGGTGCGGGATGACGATGGACAGCAGCCAGGCGCTGTCCGGGAAGGTGACCAGCCCGCCCTCGCCGGGCACGTTGCCGGTCAGATCGCGGAGCAGATGGAGGAAGGCCGGGTCGTGCAATGTCGTCGTGAACGACACCCAGCGGGATCGGCCGGGATGGCCGGCGAACACCGCTGGCCGTCCGAACCCGGTCCGGCCCACGGCGATCTGCTCCCACAGGGTCCAGGCGCCGCCGTCGCCCTCGGTGCCCATCACGGGCGCCGCGTCCATGCCGCCCAGGCTGGACGCCGCGGTCATCGAACCCAGGGTGACGAGCGTCAGGTCGTCCGGCCCGACCGGGATGGTATGGGCGGACCCGGCCGTTACGGCGGCGATGCCCGTCACGGCCGTCTTGCCATCCTGCTGCGCGGCAAAGTCCAGGCCGGTCACGCGGGTGCCCGTCTCGAACCGCACGCCGCGGTCGAGCAGCCATCTGTGCAGCGGGCGGACCAGGGAGTCATATTGGTTGAAGGGCGTACGCAGGATGCCTTCCAGGCGCTCGAAGCCGGGAACCATGTGGGCGAAGCGGGCCAGATAGCGCTTGAACTCGACCGCGCTGTGCCACGGCTGGAAGGCGAAGGTGGTGCACCACATGAACCAGAAGTCGGTGGTGAAGAACGCCGGGTCGAACTGGTCGGCGATGGTGCCCTGGCCGAGCAAGCCCTCCGGCTCCAGCACCAGGCGCTCGATGGTCAGGATGTGCCGTTCGCTCAGGCCGAACTTGGGTGCGGTCTGCCGGCGGCCGTTGCGGACCAGGCGCGACTTGGACGAGGTGGGCATCGTTGCGTTCCACCGCTCGATCTCCTGCGTCACCGACATGCTGTCATCGAGGGTTGGGATGGAGGCGAACAGGCCGAAGGTGCAGAGATACTTCGCCTCCAGCATCCGGCCGCCGCGCAGCACGTAGCCGCCTTCCGGCGTGCCGGAGCCGTCGAGGCTGCCGCCGAGGGTGTCAAGCTCCTCCAAGATGGTGATGTCGCGGCCCAGCATGTCGCCGTCGCGGATCATGAACGCCGCCGCTGCCATCGAGGCGATGCCGCCGCCGACCAGGTAAGCCTTGCCGCCGCCGCGTCCGGCGCCCGGAGGACCGGTGTCCGGCCTGTGGCTGTTGATCGCTCCATCCATGCGGAATCCCCTACGGCGACGCCAGCGCGGGCTTCCCGCATGGCTGGATGCGGTTTACCGGTGCGTCGTGACCCGGCGTAAGGGACGGAAACTACGCACGGCCCGGCAGATGCCTCTTCGGTGCGCTGGTGTCCTGAACCAGAAGTTCATTGGTTTATTCTGCGGCCACTGGTTTGTTGCGGTTGCAGATGTGCTCGATGGACGCAAGGATGTCGTCAGCAGGCTTGGCCCAGCGGAACGGCATCGGCCCGGCATTGTGCTGGTCGGTGAACGTCTGGATTGCGGCGCGGCGGCGCGGCGACGCTGCGATCTGTGCAGCGCGCGCGCAGTGATGCGCGTCCCTAGCGCGATTAATGGCCAAGGTGAGGCTGACCGGCGTGACGAGGATGCACTTCCTGGGCCATCATGGCGGGGGCTATGTATCCATCAAGCACCAAAGCCGAACAGGGAGGGCGTACAATGCTGAAGCTCGCCAGCCAACTTGCCGCGGCGGCAGGCCTTACCGCCTGCCTTGCGCTGCCAGTACAGGCCCAGCCCAAGCCGGGCGATCCGCTGGAGGCGTCGAACATGCGCCTGGTCGGCGCCGACGGCCTGCAGGCGCGCAGTGCCTACCAGCCCACCATCCACCAGCAGGGCAACCGCTGGATCGCCTATATCGGCCACCACGGCGGCAGCGACGACATCCCGAACCCAGTCAATCCCATGACGGGAGCAGCGGAGCCAAACGGCACCTCCATCGTGGACGTGACCGACCCGGCGCACCCGCGATACCTCCGTCACATCCCTGGCCAGCCCGGCAAATATGAGAGCGGCGGCGCGCAGATGGTGCGGGTGTGCGACGGCGCGCAACTGCCCAAGGGCGACCGGAGCGCGGTCTATATGCTCCGCACCTTCGGCAGCCAGGCGCACGAGATCTGGAACGTCGCGGACCCCGAAAACCCCGTGCTGCTCACCCGCATCGCCGGGCTGAACGACACCCACAAAAGCTGGTGGGAGTGCGACACCGGCATCGCCTACTTGGTGTCGGGCGCGCCGGATTGGCGCACGCGGCGGATGACGCAGGTTTATGACCTCGGCGATCCCGTGCACCCCGTGAAGATACGCGACTTCGGCCTGCCGGGGCAGGAGCCTGGCTCCACCGGTGCAGTGCCGACCGAGCTGCACGGGATGATCTCGACGGGGCCGCAGGGCAACCGCATCTACTTCGGTTACGGCACCGACAAGGGCGGCATCCTGCAGATCGTGGACCGGGACAAGCTGCTGCACGGCCCGGCGGCGCCGACGCCCGATAACCTGCGCTCCCCCGAGGTCGGCCGCCTGGTGATGACCTCCAGCAACGGCGCCCATACGACATTTCCCATGCTCGACATGCCGATCCCCGAGTTCGCCGGGGATAAGGAGGGCAGCCATCGCGACATGGTCATGATCGTGGACGAGGCCATCGCCAACGAATGCAACGAGCCCCGCCAGATGGTATGGTTTGCCGACATCAGCATCGAGAGCCGGCCGATGATAGTCTCCAACTACACCGCCGCCGAGAGGCCGGGCCGCTTCTGCGAACGCGGCGGGCGGTTCGGGTCGCATTCGTCCAACGAGAGCATGGCGCCGGTCTTCTACAAGAAGATGGCCTTCATCAGCTTCTTCAACGCCGGGGTCCGGGCGCTGGACATCCGCGACCCCTACAGCCCCAAGGAGGTCGGCTACTTCATTCCGTCCATTACTGCGGCGACAGATAAGCGCTGCGTGACGGTGGACGGCGCGCCCCGATGCAAGACGGCGATCCAGACCAACAACGTGGAAACCGATGCGCGGGGCTATATCTACATTGTGGACCGCGCCAACACCGGGCTGCACATCCTTGAGTTGACTGGCCCAGCCCGGGAAGCCGCCGGGCTGCCATGACCCGGCGCGCACGGCTGGGCGCCGCGCTGGGCTTGGCCGTAGCGGCTGCGGGCGCCGCCGCTGTGGTTCCGCGCGGCGGACCGTCCCAAGCGGGGCAGGAAGGCTGGCAGGAGATACGCTGGCCCTTTCCGCGCGACGCCTGGCCGGCGGGCCGTGCCTTTCGCTGCGCAGGCGCCGCCTGTGGCGGAACAATGGAGGTGTATGTCCGGCCCAAGGTGGGCTTCTGCAACTGCGCCACTGGAGTCAGCGGGGATGCGGAGGTGGACGGGGTCAGCGACCTCGACATGATCAGTCCGGACTTCCGACCGCTTGCCGCCGGGCAGCCGGTGACGGCGGGCGGGATGCCAGGCCGGGTGCGCCGCTACGTGCTGACGGCGGGGGATGGCAGGCATTACATGGCGGCCGGCTTCGCACTGTCCGCCAAGTGCGACCTGATTGCCGCCGCGGCGCTTGGGCCTGCCGCCGGAACCGACGCTGCCCGGGACGCCATCCTAGCGTTGCTGGCGAGCCCGGGGGTTGCCGGCTGGATCGGGTCGAAGCTGGGCAAGGCCTGATGGATACCGGCGTTGCCCGGCAGCCCGCAAGGACCTGGAACGCCGTTGCCGATGGCGTAGAGGACGTTCCCGCCGTCCAGAACCGCGTCAACCAGGCCGCGAAGCCGGTTGACGCCGTATACGTTCTGCCGCCGCGAGGCGCGGCTGTTGCTTGATTCCGGAGGCTGGGCATGCGTGACCTGAACGAACATACGATCACATCGGCGGTGCTGGAGCGCTTTGCCGGCACGCCTGACGCGCGGCTGAAAGCCGTCATGGCAGGCCTGGTGACGCATCTGCACAACTTCGTCCGCGACGTTGAACCGACGTTCGACGACTGGCAGCACGCCATCACCTACCTGACCCGCACCGGCCAGATGTGCAGCGACACGCGGCAGGAGTTCATCCTGCTGTCGGACGTCTTGGGCGTGTCCATGCTGGTGGATGCGATCAACCACCGGATGCCGGAGGGCGCGACGGAAACGACGGTGCTCGGCCCGTTCCACGTCATGGACGTGCCGTTCGTGCCCAATGGCGCCGACATCGGCGCTGGGACGGTGGGAGAGAGGCTGTTCGTCCAGGGATCGGTGTCCTCCGCTGGGGGCGCCCCGTTGCCTGGCGCAGTGCTTGAGATTTGGCAGTCCGACAGCGACGGCTTCTATGACGTGCAGCGGCCGGAGCTGGAGGGACCGGCCCTCCGCACCCGGTTGCGTGCGGACGGGCAGGGCCGCTTCTGTTTTTGGAGCATCATGCCAACCGCCTACCCCATCCCCGATGATGGCCCGGTAGGCGACTTGCTGGCGGCTACGAAGCGCCACCCGTGGCGGCCGGCGCACCTGCACTTCATGATCTCGGCTGACGGCCATGAGCAGTTGGTGACGCATATCTTCGTCGCCGGCGGGCCTTACCTCGACAGCGACGCGGTGTTTGGGGTGAAGGAGTCGCTGATCCAGGAGTTCAGCCACCAAGCGCCGGGGCGCGCCCCGGACGGCACGCAGGTGGACGGGCCGTGGCGGATGCTGTCCTACGACTTCGGCCTGAAATCGCTGCATGCTCTGGCGCTGGCGGTGCAGGATTGAGCCAAACCTGTCAAAGCGGGGCGTTCCCACTTGCCTGGACAGGCTTGGAGGGGTTGATGCTGGCGGCGCCAGCTTCGACTTGTCGTATCAATGGCCATCTGCCCTGACCCTTACGCAATCGCACCGTCATTGCGAGCCGCCCTTGCGGCGTGGCATAGGGAGGCCGGAAGCACCGTGCTGGCGGCCCTGGATTGCCGCGGCGCAGCGCGCCTCGCAATGACGGGAAAAACGGTCAGAGCGGATGGCCGTTGGTATCAGTGCGAGGCGCGCAGGGCGGCGGCATTCAAGGTGCCGCAAGCATCGTCCTGCCGGCCCTTGGACCGCCACGCCAGGATGCCGCTCGCACCGTTGAATAGGGAGCGACGGCCCCGCAGCCTTCCCTCAATCTCCCCGTGCCGACGGGTCCCGCCAGGCGCGCTCGAACGGCAGGCGCCAGGCATGGGGGGCGATGAGCTGATGGATGGATTTCGGCCCCCATGACCCCGCCTCATAAAGCCGGACCGGGGGCGGCGCCGTCATCAGGGGCTCCGAAAGTTCCCATAGCCGCTCGATCCCTTCGGACGTGGTGAACAGGGTGTGGTCGCCGCGCATGGCGTCGAGGATCAGCCGCTCATAGGCTTCAAGCACGTCGCCGATCCGTCCGGTGTCGTTCATGGCGAACTGCAGGCTCAGCTTGTCCAGGCGCATGCCGGGGCCGGGCCGCTTGCCGTAGAACGACAGCGACATCTTCGATGCGTCGGCCAGGTCGAACGTCAGGTGGTCCGGCCCCTGGGCGCCGACGCCGGAGCCGACCGGGAACATGCTCTTCGGCGGCTCGCGGAAGGCGATGGAGATGATCCGCTGGCCCTCCGCCAGCCGCTTGCCGGTGCGCAGGAAGAACGGCACGCCGGCCCAACGCCAGTTGTCAATCTGGCATCTCAGGGCGATGAAGGTTTCGGTGTCGGATTCCGAGTCCACGCCCTCCTCGGCCCGGTAGCCGACATACTGGCCGCGCACGACGTGGTTCGGGTCGAGTGGCAGCATGGAGCGGAACACCTTGTTCTTCTCCTCGCTGATCGAGGCTGGCTCCAGCGCCGTCGGCGGTTCCATCGCCATGAAGCCGAGTATCTGGAACAGGTGGGTCACCACCATGTCGCGGAACGCTCCGGTCGCCTCGTAGAATCCGGTCCGCTTGCCCAGGCCCAGGGTTTCCGGAACGTCAATCTGCACGTGGTCAATGAAGTTCCGGTTCCAGATCGGCTCGAACAGGCCGTTGGCGAAGCGGAAGGCCAGGATGTTCTGTGCCGGCTCCTTGCCGAGGAAGTGGTCAATCCGGAATATCTGGTCCTCGCTGAACACCTCGTGCAGCCTAGCGTTCAGCGACACGGCGCTGGGGAGGTCGGTGCCGAACGGCTTTTCCATGATGATGCGGGAACGCTCGACCAGGCCGGCCTCCTGCAGCAGCCGCACTGCCGGCAGTGCGGCGCTGGGCGGCACGCTGAGGTAGTGGATGTGCTGGGCGTCGCCGCCCAGGGCACGCCCGGCCCCCTCGACTGCCTGCCGCAGCGGCAGGGCGCCGGCGCCCATCGGCACGTAATCCAGGTTCTCGGCAAAGGCGGCCCAGTCGGCCTCGTTCACCTTGCGGCTGGAAAACTGGTCCAGCGCCTTGCGCGCCAGGGTGCGGAACCCGTCGGCGTCCATGTCGTCCAGCGACATGCCGACGAGGCGGCAGCCCGGGATGAAGCCGCCCCTGACCAGGTGGAACAGGCCCGGCAGCAGCTTGCGCTGGGACAGGTCGCCGGTTGCGCCGACCAGGGTGACGACCTGCGGCAGCCTAGGACCGACGCCGGGAGGTATCTTCTTCATGCATCCGTCCTGCTACGTGGCGCTGGACCGGATGTTGACCCGCTCCCGTGCCGGGTCAACCGCGGTAGAGCGCTTCTTCAGTCCCCGTCGTCCGGCGCTGCCAAATCAATGCCGAGGTGCGGCAGCGTCGCCGCCGAGAGCCGCCCGCCGAACGGCACGACCGCCTCATTGGCAGAGCTGCCGTCCAAGGACGCGCCATACTGGGGGAAGGCGTGTACGGCAGGGTCAACGACCCAGTATTTGGGGATGCAGCCTGCCGCATAGACCTGCCGCTTGCGGCCGAGGTTATCTGCAACGGTCGCGTCCGAGGCTTCGGCCACCGCAGGCGTTGACCCCCGGCCCAAGAGCCATGATGCTCCGCGCAATCATCCGGAAAGGGCCGATCATGCTCCGCACCCTCCTGCTCGCCGGCGCTGCCGTGCTGTCGCTCTCCGCGGCCCAGGCCAAGACGCTCGTGTATTGCTCCGAAGGCTCACCTGAGAACTTCAACCCGCAGCTCAACACGACAGGCACGACGTTCGACGCGACCCACCCCGTGTATGGCCGGCTGGTGGAATTCAAGCCGGCCTCGGTCGAGATCGAGCCGGGTCTGGCAGAACGCTGGGACGTGTCGGAGGACGGCAAGACCGTCACCTTCCACCTTCGCCACGGGGTCAAGTGGCAGTCCAACGCCGCCTTCAAGCCGACGCGGGAGTTCAACGCCGACGACGTGCTGTTCAGCTTCAACCGGATGGCGAAGGCAGACCACCCGTATCACAAGATCTCCGGCGGCGCTTACGCCTATTGGGGCGACCTGGGGCTGGATACGCTGGTGGAGTCCATTGAGAAGGTGGACCCCTACACCATCCGCATCGCCCTCAAGACGCCCAACGCCCCCTTCGTGACCGACATGGCGATGGAGTTCGCCTCCGTCCTGTCTGCTGAATATGGCGACACGCTGATGAAGGCCGGCAAGCCCGAGCAGATTGACCAGGCGCCCGTCGGCACCGGGCCGTTCAGCTTCGTCACCTACCAGCGCGATGCCAGCGTGCGCTACCGCCGCTTCGACGACTTCTGGGGGGAGAAGGCGAAGCTCGACACCCTCGTGTTTTCCATCAACAAGGACCCTGCGGTGCGGCTGGCCAAGCTGCGCGCGAACGAGTGTCAGGTGTCGGCCTACCCGGCGCCGGCCGACCTGCCGGGCATCCGGACGGATGCCGCGCTGCAACTGCTCGACCAGCCCGGGCTGAACATCGGCTACCTCGCGCTTAACGTCACGAAGAAGCCATTTGACGACAAGCGCGTCCGCCAGGCCATCAACATGGCGGTTGACCGCAAGGCGATCCTGGAGGCGGTGTATCTTGGTGCTGGAGAGCCGGCGAAGAACCTGATCCCGCCTACCATCTGGTCCTACAACAACGCTGTCCCGTTCTATCCCTTTGACCCCGCCGCGGCGAAGAAGCTGCTGGCCGAGGCCGGCTTCCCCGACGGCTTCGACACCGACCTGTGGGCCATGCCGGTGCAGCGCCCCTATAACCCGGACGCCCGGCGTATCGGCGAACTGATGCAGGCGGACCTGGCCAAGATCGGCATCAAGGCCCGCATCGTCAGCTATGAGTGGGGCGAGTATCGCAAGCGCTTGCAGCAGGGTGAGGCGACAATGGCCCAGTTCGGATGGACTGGGGACAACGGCGACCCGGACAACTTCTTCGTGCCATTGGCTGGCTGTGCGGCGGCGCGGGTCGGCGGCGGCAACGCTGCCAAGTGGTGCAACAAGGAGTTTGACGACTTGGTGAACAGGGCCGTTACCCTGACCGACAAGGCCGAGCGCACCAAGCTTTACGAGCAGGCCCAGATGGTCATGCATGAGGAGGCGCCGTTCTTCCTGATCGCCCACTCCATCGCCTTCCAGCCGCTGCGGAAGGAGGTTATGGGCTACTACATGTCCCCGTTCGGCCGGCACGTATTCGACCATGTGGACCTAAAGTAGGGGTGGGACGGCTGAGCTAGCGGTTGTCCCGCGCCTGCCCGTGCCAGGCCGTCATTGCGAGCCGCTTGCGGCGTGGCGATCCAGTTGGGTTATGCCTTGCCTGGCCTTGGGTTGCCGCACCGTTGCGCTCCACGCAATGACGGCATCCCCGCGGGACGCGTAACCCATGTTCCGCCTCCTGGCCCGGCGCTTGGCGCTGATCGTGCCGACCTTCATCGGCGTCACCTTGCTGGGCTTCATCCTGATCCATGCCGTGCCCGGCGACCCCGTCGAGGTGCGCACCGGCGAGCGCGGCATCACGCCGGAGCGGCTGGCCTACTTCCGGCACGAGATGGGCCTGGACCAGCCGCTGTGGCGGCAGTTCCTGACCTATGAGGCCGGGCTGGCGCAGGGCGACCTGGGCCGCAGCGTGAAGACCCAGGCGAGCGTGTGGACCGAGTTCACGACCTTCTTCCCCGCTACGCTGGAGCTTTCGTCCTGCGCCTTGCTGTTTGCGACCGTCGTCGGCCTGCCGCTGGGGGTGATGGCGGCGGTGTGGCGCGGGTCGGCGCTGGATTACGGGCTGATCGGCGTCGCTGTCACCGGGGCGTCCATGCCGATCTTCTGGTGGGGGCTGATGGCGATCCTGATCTTCTCGGTGTGGCTGGGCTGGACGCCGGTATCCGGGCGGATCGGCGACCTGTACTATATCGAGCCGGTCACGGGCTTCCTGCTGATTGACAGTTGGCTGGCCGGGGAACCCGGCGCGTTCCGCTCCACCGTGCAGCATTTGATCCTGCCGGCCATCGTGCTGGGCACTATCCCGCTCGCGACCATCGCGCGCATGACCCGGTCCGCCATGCTGGAGGTGCTTGGGGAGGATTACGTGCGGACGGCCCGGGCCAAGGGCCTGTCGCCGGGCCGGGTCGTGGTGGTCCACGCGCTGCGCAACGCGTTGATCCCCGTGGTTACGGTGCTGGGTTTGCAGGTCGGGGCGCTGCTGGGCGGGGCGATCCTGACGGAGACGGTGTTCTCCTGGCCCGGCGTCGGCCATTGGCTGGTGGAGGCGATCCAGAGCCGCGACTACAACGTGCTGCAAGGCGGGACGCTGCTGATCGCCATGCTGGTAATGCTGGTGAACCTCGGGGTGGATGTGCTGTATGGGGTGTTGAACCCGAGGCTGCGCCGGTGACGGCGGAGATCGCCTGTCGGTGCTGTCCCTGTCCGTCATCGCGAGCCGCTTGCGGCGCGGCGATCCAGCGGCCGCACGGGCTGGTGCTGGTCTTTGCGGCCCCTGGACTGCCGCGGCGCTGCGCGACTCGCAATGACAGCGCTTTTGGCAGGGGAGTGTGCCCTTGAGCGCCACCATCGCTCCACCCAGCGCCGGCCTGTTCCGCCGCCTGGTGGAGAACCGCGGCGCTGCTGCCGGGCTTGCCGTCATGTCGCTGCTGGTGGCACTGGCCATCGCTGCGCCGCTGGTGGCGCCGCATGGCCCGGCGGACCAGTTCCGTGAAAGCTTCCTGGCGCCGCCGTTCCAGGACCTGCGCTTCCCGCTTGGTACGGACAGCCTGGGGCGGGACATCCTGAGCCGGCTGATTTACGGGGCGCGGCTGTCCCTGGTGATCGGCGCCGTCGTCGTGGCGCTGTCCCTGTCCGCCGGCACGCTGCTTGGGCTGATCGCGGCTTTCGCAGGCGGATTGGTGGACATCGTCATCATGCGGGCGATGGACGTGCTGCTGGTGTTTCCCAGCCTGCTGCTGGCGATCGTCGTGGTGGCGATCCTGGGGCCGGGGCTGACCAATGCGATGCTGGCGGTGGCGGTCGTGCTGCTGCCGGCCTACGTGCGGCTGTCGCGGGCGGCGGCGCTGGGGGAGCTGGCGCGGGAGTACGTGACTGCGACGCGCAGCGCCGGGGCGGGGGTGTGGCGGCTGATGCTGCTGGTGGTGCTGCCGAACTGCGCGGCGCCGCTGATCGTGCAGGCGACGCTGGGCTTCTCGAACGCGATCCTGGACGCGGCGGCGCTGGGCTTCCTGGGATTGGGCGCGCAACCGCCGACGCCGGAGTGGGGGACGATGCTGGCCGATGCATTGCAGTTCTACCAGCGCGCCTGGTGGCTGCTCACCTTCCCGGGTGTAGCGATCCTGGTCACGGTGATGGCGTTCAATCTGCTAGGGGACGGGCTGCGCGACGCGTTGGACCCGAAGTTGCGGCGTTGACGGCGCTGCTGGAGGTCGAGGACCTGACGGTCCGTTTCGGCGCCTTTCCAGCGGTGGAGGGCGTGGATCTGCGTGTGGATGCGGGCGAGGTGCTGTGCGTCGTCGGCGAAAGCGGGTCGGGCAAGAGCGTGTCCATGCTGGCCGTCATGGGCCTGCTGCCGCGCACCGGCCGGGTCGCGGCGCGGGCCGTGCGGTTCCGGGGCAGCGACCTGCTCGGCGCCGCGCCGCGTGCCCGCCGCCGGCTGGTCGGGCGCGACATCGCGATGGTGTTCCAGGAGCCGACGACCTCGCTCAATCCATGCTATCCCATCGGCTGGCAGATCGCCGAGGCCCTGCGCGTCCATCATGCGGCGCCGCGGGCGGAGATACGGCAGCGGGTGGTGGCGCTGCTGGGCCAGGTCGGGGTGCCGGCGCCGGAAACGCGGGTGCGCGCCTTCCCGCATCAGCTTTCGGGCGGTTTGAACCAGCGGGCGATGATCGCCATGGCCATCGCCTGCAACCCGGCGCTGCTGATCGCCGACGAGCCGACGACGGCGTTGGATGTGACGGTGCAGAAGGGCGTGCTGGACCTGCTGGTCGGCCTGCAGCGCAGCCGGGGGATGGGGCTGGTGCTGATCACCCACGACATGGGCGTGGTGGCGGAAACGGCGCAGCGCGTGCAGGTGATGTATGCCGGGCAGGTGATGGAGGAGCAGCCCGCTGCCGCCCTGTTCCGGCACCCGCGCCATCCCTACACTTCTGCCCTGCTGGATGCGCTGCCGGAGCGTGCGGAGGGCAAGCCGCGCCTGCCCACCATCCCCGGCGTCGTGCCTGGCGCTGCGGACCGGCCTGCAGGGTGCCTGTTCAGCACCCGCTGCGCCCATCGCACCGGCCGCTGCGACGTGGAAAGGCCGATACTGCGACTGGCAGCCGGGGTCCGGGTGCGGTGCCATTACCCGTTGGACGATGCCGGACAGCCCACAGGGCGGAGCTAAACGGCGGCCACGACGCGATGTTCCCCGTTCAAGCGGGGCTGCCAACCGGCTCAGGCGTTGAGGGCACGAGTGCGTGCAGCTTGCCGGCGAGGTCGCGCAGGCTGGTGTCGCCCTTGTTCAGCACCTGGTTGGCCCCGCTCAGCCTCCGTCGCTCCTCGTTGGTCAGGTCGCGTGCCGTCAGCACCACCACGGGCACGTCCGCACAGCCGGGCTGCTCCCGCAACGCATGCAGGAACGTGAAGCCGTCCATGACCGGCATGGTGAGGTCAAGCAGGATCAGCCTCGGGATCGCATACGCGACATGCTGCAAGGCTTCCTGCCCGTTGCTGGCCTCGACGACCGTCCAGCCGCTCTTTTCCAGCATCGCCCGCATCCGTTCGCGCGTATCCGCGTCGTCGTCCACCACCAGCACATCCCCCTCAGCATCGCGGAACCGGTCCATGACCTGCCGGAAACGCTCCCACTCCACTGGCTTGAGCACGTAGTCGGCAGCGCCCAGGGCCGCGGCGAGGCCGCGCTGGCTGACAAAGGTGACCATCACGACCGGGATGCTGGCCAGGCTAGGATCGTCCTTGAGCGCGCTCAGCACCGACCAGCCGTCCATGCCCGGCATCATCACGTCGAGCAGGATGGCCCTGGGCCGCAATGCGCGCGCCAGTGCCAGCCCAGCCGCCCCATCGGCCGCAGCGCGCGCACTGAAGCCCTCGCGTTCCAGGAACCGGCTCATCAGGTCGCGCTGGGCAGCGTCGTCGTCAATCACCAGTACGACGTCCCTCCCGGCACCGGCAGCCTCTGCGCCGTTTGCTGAAGCCCTGGGCTGCTCATCCCCGTCCTCATCAGGGTCGGGCAGCCTGGCCGGCAGGCGGACAGTGAAAGTGCTGCCTTGCCCGGACTGGCTTTCCACCTCGACGTCGCCGCCGAGCATGGCGCTGAATGCCTTCGTGAGCGACAGGCCCAGCCCGGTGCCGCCGAACTTGCGCGTGGTGGACGCGTCGGCCTGCTGGAAGCGCTGGAACAGCTTGGCAAGCTGGTCCTCCGTCATGCCCAGCCCGGTGTCGGACACCCGGAACACCATCCGGTCGGCCTGGTGTTCCCCGGCGCCCCCGGCGAGGTCCGGGGCGACCTCCCGTTCGGCGGACAGGGTGATCGTACCGGCCTCGGTGAACTTGGCCGCGTTGCTGAGCAGGTTCAGCAGCATCTGCCGCATTTTGGTGACGTCCGAGTGCATGGCCCCAAGGTCGGGCGCGAGCCGGACCACCAGTGTGTTGCGCTTCTTCTCAACCAACCCCTGCACAGTCGCTGCAACGGTGCGGACCATTTCTGCGGCATCGAAGGTTTCGGCATAGACTTCCATCTTGCCGCTCTCGACCTTGGACAGATCGAGCACGTCGTTGATCAGGCCGAGCAGGTGCCGGGCATTGGACTCGATCTTGCCGACATCGTTGGCGATGTCCGAGGCTTCGCCGCTGTCCTCGATCTCCTCCTGCAGCATCTCGCTGTAGCCGATGATCGCCGACAATGGCGTGCGCAGCTCATGGCTCATGTTGGCGATGAAGGTGCTTTTCGCCCGGTTTGCCTCCTCGGCCTCGTCGCGGGCCGCTTGCATCGCTGCTTCGGCTTGCCTGCGTTCGGTGACGTCGGTGTGGGTGCCGACCCACTCACGCACGGAGCCGTCTTCGTCCAGGATAGGCACGCCATGCACGGCCATGTGCCGCCAGGCGCCGTCCGCGCGCCGCAGCCTGTGCTCGACCTGGTATGGCGAGCGGGTCGCGGCGGCGGCTTGCCAGGCGTCCAAGGTGCGCGCGCGGTCTTCCGGGTGGATCGCCTCCAGCCAGCCCACGCCGCGCGCCTGCTCAAAATTCTGCCCGGTGAATGCGCTCCAGCGCGGCTGCGGGTCGCGGAACTCCCCTTTGATCGGGTCAGTTGTCCAGATGATGGTCGCTGCCGTGTCCACGAGCAGACGGAACCGCTGCTCGCTGCGGCGCACCCGTTCTTCCCATTCGCGCTGCCCGGTGACGTCCGTGTTGGTTCCGAACCAGCGTATGACCTGTTCCTGCTTGTCCCGGATCGGCACGGCGCGTGACAGGAACCAGCGATACTGCCCATCCCGGCCCCGGAGCGGGAAGGTGTCTTCCCATGGCTCACCGGTTTCGAAGGCGCGCTGGATGTGACCGAGGACGCGGCCGATGTGGTCGGGATGGTGGACCTCGCGCCACTCCCATCCCTGCATCTGCGCAGGGGTAGTGCCGGTGTAGTCGTACCAGCGCCGGTTATACCAGAAGATCGAGCCGTCGCGATCCGCCATCCAGGCGAGCTGCGGGATGGAGTCCGCCAACATGCGGAAGTCGTCCTCGGTCGCTGTTGGAACAGCGCGGTTTCCCGGCATGGTCGAAGTCTCGCCAGTCGTCGCTGAAGATGCCGACGGCATCAGCGGATGCTTGGACGAAACGGACCTGTCCAGAGTGTCATCGTCGTTCATTGCTTGTGATATACCCCGTTCACGTCAGGATCCGAAAATCCTCCGGTGAGATGACGCGGAAGTTGTCCGATACGGCGTCACAATAGAGGTGCCATTTCCTGGGCACCTCCTCGCGCAGGAATGTCAGGATCGC
>JAABUT010001048.1_pt1 | contig 35101 bp, 38 predicted proteins | sample 5559281 | NCBI WGS metagenome assembly JAABUT01 (sample SAMN10711880, study PRJNA513359) | rock metagenome | isolation source: Antarctica rocks | place: Antarctica: Victoria Land, Ricker Hills nord | collected 2016-01-04 | reverse complement strand
TCGACCGCCTCTACGGGGAGTGGTCGACGCTGGAGCGCTTCCAGCGCACGCGCGGCGTCCTGCGGCTCATGGCGGCGGTCGTCTACGAGCTCTGGCGCCGCGACGACCGGAGCCTGCTCGTCCTGCCGGGCACGGTGCCGATCGACGCCTCGCCGGTGGTCGCCGAGCTGACCAACTATCTCGACGAGGCGTGGACGCCGGTTATCGCCACCGACGTCGACGGGGAGAACGCGCTGCCGCTGCGGCTGGACAACGAGAATCCGTTGTTCGGTCGCTACTCGGCCACGCGGCGGGTCGCGCGGACGATCTTCCTGGGGTCGGCGCCGGTGACCGAGGCGGCCAACCGCGGCATCGACGACCGCCGGGTGAAGCTCGGCTGCGTCCAGCCCGGCGAGGCGCCCGCGACGTTCGGCGACGCGCTGCGGCGGCTGGCCAACCAGGCGCTGTTCCTGTCCACGGACGGCCAGCGGTCGTGGTACGGGCTCCAGCAGACGGTCACGCGCCTGGCTGCCGACCGTGCGGCCACATTCCACGACGAGGATGTCGACGAGGAGATCCGTCGCCGTCTTCGCGCTATCAGGGAGTTCGGCGACTTCACCCGCGTGCACGCGGCGCCCGGCGGGCCCGGCGACGTAGAGGACGAGGCCTCGGCGCGGCTCGTAGTGCTCGGGCCCGAGCACGCCCACTCGACGAAGATCGAGCTCAGCGCGGCGCAGACGCTCGCCCAGGAGCTGCTCGACCTGCGTTCCGGGGGACCGCGAGTTCACCGCAACATGCTCGTGTTCCTGGCGGCGGACAGCGCGCGGGTGGAGGAGCTGCGCGACGCGGCGCGAACGTGGCTGGCCTGGGAGAGCATCCACCGCGACCAGGACTCGCTGAACCTCGACACCGTCGCGCGCACCCAGCTCACCGCCCGGCGCCGGGAGTGGGACGACGCGACGGGTCAGCGGATCGGCGAGGCCTATCAGTGGCTGCTGGTTCCGGCCGGGGAGCCGGGCCGTCCCGAGGTGCGCTGGGAGGCGACGCGCGCGCCCGGCTCCGACCGGCTGGCCGCGCGGGCATCGCGGCGACTGCGCTCCGAGGAAGGGCTGATCACGAGGTACTCCGGCGCTCGGCTGCGGATGAACCTCGACGAGATCCCGCTCTGGCGCGGGGAGAGCGTGGCGGTGCGGGACCTCTGGTCTTTCTACTCGCAGTACCTCTACCTGCCGCGCTTGCGGGACGTCGGTGTCCTGCTCGAGGCGATCGCTGACGGCGTGGGCTCGCTGGCGTGGCGTCAGGACGGGTTCGCCTACGCCGATGCGCGCGACGAGGCCGCCGGCCGCTACGCGGGTCTGCGGGCGGGGGAGGGGCTCCGGCTCTCCGACGCCACGGGGTTCGTGGTGCAGTCGGCGACCGCGGAAGCGCAGCTCGAAGCCGAGCGGGGCGCGACTGGTCCGGCAAGTGGGGGCACACCCGGCGGCGAGGGTCCACCGACGGGCGACGGCGCGCCCGCAGGGGAGAGGGAAGAGCCCGGCGCGACCGTGCTCCGGCGCTTCCACGGCAGCGTCTCACTGGACCCGACGCGCCTCTCCCGCGACGCCAGCGACATCGCCGAGGCCGTCGTGGCTCACCTCAACGGCCTACTCGGCGCCTCGGTCGAAGTGACGCTCGAGATCCACGCCGACATCCCCGAAGGCGCGCCCGACAACATCGTCCGCACGGTCACGGAGAACGCCGCGACGCTGCGCTTCGATCCGGGCGCCGGGTTCGAGACCGAGTAGGGCACTACTCGAACGCATCGGGGTCCTCAGCCACATCGAGGTGCAGCCCGAGGTCCCTGAACAGCTCACGCAGCCGCTCGCGCTCCCCCTCGTCGAGATCGTCCCAGTCCTCGATGTCTTCCGCGAGCGTCGCCATGGGCCTCCGAGGTCGGCGGAGGCGACAATCACCCCCTGCGGGCGCCTGTGGGGTTCCTCTTGGCAAGCCCCCAGAGGAGCGCCGTGGCCACGGACGCCCTCGGCACGGCCGCCCGGCGCCGCGATGACGCCTGTCGCACGGCGAGGGGCAGGTCAGCGGGTCCGGCGCCTCTGCGGTGTGGTCATCCGCTCGCAGCCGGCGCGAGGTGCGTCCCTTGGATCGGGGAGGACGGAAAGCCCAAAGCGCGCTCTCGCCTGTGTTGCTTCGACGAGATGAGGGAGGCCGGTTTCCTCAGCACGAGCGTCGAGGACCTACCCGGCACGCCACTCTGAAAGGGCCCCCGCTCCGGTCGCCAGAAGCGCGAGGTAGGTGACAGGAAGCGTCTTGATGAAAAGGGGCATAAGCTCGGGAGCATAAAATCGGAAGCGGTGCAGCTTCGCCGCTAAGCCGGACGCCGGATAGATCGCAAGTGTCCGCCACGCAGCGTGGAGGGGAGATCGAGGGCTTCCGATCGCCGTGCGGAGACCGTGACGTGTGGAGCACTGACTTAGTCCTTGTCCGTGCTGGAACGCGTGATGCAGCATTTCGCGTAGGGACGTTATGCCTTCGTGTGACATCTGGATCTCTGCTGAAAACCCGACGCTCACGCCGGCCGCGACGCAGCGCCGGTTGAACAACGTGTCCTCGCCGGTGAGCGTGTCTTCGGGGTAGGGTCCGAGCTCGTCAAGGACATCTCGTGAGAAAGAGAGGCAGTGCGGAACTTCCTGTGCCATCAAGACCCTGAGGTTGGGAAGGAGCGCGGAGTACTCGAGCAGGTGGCCTGCTGTCGCCACGTAACGCTCGGGTAGACCGTTGGTAATAGCTCCTCCGACGGCTCGGAAGCCAGAGTCATGCAGCTCAACGCGTCTTCGAAGCCAGTCGTGCCGTGGAGCGCCATCGTCCGGCAGGAACGCAACCACGTCGCCTCGGGCAGCTGCGACACCGCGGTTACGCGCAGGGCCGGGACGCAATCTTTCGGAGGCGTGGAGGACACGAACCTCCGGAAAGGTCCTGCCGACGTGCTCGTGGCAGCCGTCCGTTCCTGAGTCGACCACGAGGACTTCAAATTCATCCTCGAAATCCTGGCCGCGTAACGCGGTCAGGACGGTGTCAATCCGTTCGCGAGCCTGGTAGCTCAGCACAATGACGCTCGCCCGCGGCCAGCGCTCAGCTTGCGTCATTTCGCATGCCGCGCAGGGCGTCGTCGTCGCTGGAGCATCCCCAAGAGAAATCCTACGCTATAGATCTGACGCGCGACCAAGACTCTTACGGGAGCCCCACGCGCAAGATCCCTCAAACCTCGGCTAAGAGCAGTGCACGCCAGATTGTCGCGCACCGGGTGAGGAACGAGCTGCACGTCGCGACCTCGGGCGATCCATCTCGCGTTCTGAAAGATCTCTCTGGGAGTGTCAGGGTTGTAGTGGTCACAAGCTGCTCCTGGCGCCGCCGTAGCCAACAAGCCCAGCTTCGGAGCTAGCGTCATGTCCTCGCCGTAGCCCACGTCGTCGTAGCCGTGCACACCAAGAAAAGCTTGCCGTGAAATCGACCGAAAGTTCGCCGACACGTCAGGAGAGTCGGCTGACAGCAACCGCGGATAGCCAAGGCGCCTAATGTAGCAGTACGAACGCGACCAAGCGTTCGCGGGTTCTCCAACGTAGATGTCGCGCGTGAAGGTCCCGACGGCTTGGCCAGTGAAAATTGAGGCCGTCAAACACTCGACGAAGGTGGGTGAGCAAGCCATGTCGCCGTCCACGAAGACTAGGACCTCTCCGGTCGCTCGCCTCGCGCCAACGTTTCGGCCGATCGCTGGACCTGCATGAACAATCGTTATTACCTGCGCCCCTACGCTTCGCGCGAGTGACGCGGTCGCGTCCGTAGATCCGTCGTCGACGACGATGACCTCGTAGGGGGCCAGCGTCTGCTCCGACAGGCTGCGGAGGAGACGCTCGATATGACGCTCTTCGTTGTATGCGCTCACCACCACACTGACGCGGCCCATCGTCAGCGGGTCTCGTCCGAGTGACCCTCGGCTATCGAGCCGTCCTCGAGATACGATCGCCATAGGTCGCGCCACCTTTCCCGCTTCTTCTCGATCCTGCTGCCCGTTCCGAACAGGTAGAAATGAACTGCGGCGTTGATCATAGAGGCGACGACGAAAGCGAGGTCGCCGTGCGAGAAGCCACTCATCCACGGAAAGGCGACGAGCGTTTCGGTGATGACTAGGCTCGCGAGTATCCATACATTCCAACCAGAGGCCCGGCGGATGGAGGCGAGTCGTTTGGGCTCGTTTGCCCAATAACGGGGACGCACCTCGGCGATGTCGCGCTCCCAGCTTGCCGCATCGGTTGGAGCGAACACCGCCAAGTACGTGGTGAGCTCAAGTTGCAGCTCAGCGTTTCGGACGAGCTGAAAGACGGCTAAGAGCAACGGAAGCGGCGAGAGGACGATGGCGACGGTGCTTTTCTGTGAGAGACCAGCGGCAAAGACGGCGCCGGTCACGGCCAATAATCCGGGGTTGAGCTGGACAAACGAACGGTAGTCCGCCGCCTTCTGATCGCTCAAGAGGCTGTATTCCTCGACCGACAGGAGTGATCGCATCGCGAGATCGTGACGCCTCCGGCGGACGACGTGGCACGTGACGGGGCCAGTCGGCAGAGCACCGTACTTGGGCGGGCGACGCCAAGCCTCGACCAGCGACCGCGCGTATGTGATGACGACGCACCGGGTCGAGCTAGCCCGGATCGTTCATCAAGCGGCGTGATGTGAGTGGTAGGACGGTCGGCGAGGTGTCGGGTTGGATGGCGGCGTGGTGGGGGGGCCAGTTGAGGCCGCGGTTGGGTGTGGTGGCCGTGGTCGGGGTGGTCGGCGGGCCGTGTGCGGGCGCGTCGAAACTGGCGCGGGCGCCGGGGTCGGTGGTGGTCGTCGTGCGGCCCGGCCGGCGGGTTGCGCGGACCCCCGAGAAACCCCGGTCACTCGTCGTTGTCGGCCTGAATTTCAAACGTCTCCTGTGCGAGAGCGCCCTGCTCGGACTGCTCGCGGTTGCGCTGGCGGCGCTCTGACTGCTCCCGTCGGTCAACGGCCGTGACGGGCCCGCGTGGCCGGGCGAGGTAGCGGTTTACGAGCTCTCGGCGGACCTCCTCGCGGCCGCTGGCGATCTCCTTGAGCGCCACTACCCAGTCGCGCTCCCGCTGGCGGGCGAGGTTGGCTCGGGCGAGGAACTCCAGCGCCTCCTGCGCGCTGGAGGCTCTGCCCCAGCCGTAGGTCCGCCTCATCCACTCGGCGACCTCGGTGGGAGTGACTACGAGATCGCTCTGCGGCTCGGGGGCAAGCGCCGGCAGGATTTCCAGCCAGAGCACGGTGGCCATGTAGCTCGGCGGCGGCCGGTCGTTCATGAACCGGCGGGCGACGGTCACGGGGGCGAAGTGGCGCGACGCGCAGATCAGCGTGTCGCTTTGGCCCTGCAGCCAGCCCGCGAGGGAGGGTTCCCGCCCGCGCGACCTCGGGCGCGGGTTGCCGGCCCGGTCGTCGTAGGTGAAGACGAAGCGCCCCGACACACCCTCGTAGGCGTAGCCAGCACGGTCGGCCGGTGCTCTGGGTCATAGTCGTGCTCGGCGTCCTGGATCGCGGCGTTGATGCGATCCCGGGCGAAGTTGGCCTCGGGATGAGCAGCACGACGTCCACCTCAGACACGGGCACGAGGTCATGGCCGCCTCCGGTTCGCGGTGCGGACGGCCCTTGCTCCAGCCGGTGATAGCGGCCCAACTGGTGGAGCGGGCTCTCCGGCTGTCTTGCGAGGTTGGAGATCTCCCCCACGAGGAGGCTCCCGTCCCGAAAGAACACGGTGAAGTCGGGGGTCGCGTCCTGGCCGTCGGCGCCCGCGAAGCACGGGAAGCGCACGAAGTGGGCAACCGTCGGCGTCATGGAAGCGGAGTGGCCGAAGAAGACCTCGAAGCACGACACGGGCATCGCAGCGGACGTCGTAGGCCCCGTGCTGGCGGATCAGGTCTTCGCGGTCCTGCTCGGCCACCGGTGCTCGCTCCCGACGCCCGTCCGGGCTTACGAGACGAGCAGGTCTTCGTCGCCCAGGAGCTCGCCGACCGGCGAGAGCACGAGATCGCGCATCCCCAGTGCGTCGCCGAGGGCGTCGGTAACCCTGGCGAGGGTGCCCGGGGAGGAGCGCAGGCCGGGCAGCACATCCAGCCGGCTCCCGTCGGTGACAAGCACGTCAACGCTCGCTCCGTTGCGGAAGTCGGTCACGAGGACGTGCATGTAGGGGTTGTCGTGCATGACGGCGACCTGCAGGCCGCTGACCCCGGTGAGGGTCTCCAGTACGTCGGCGCGGACCGCGGGGTCGTCCAGGTCCACCCGGTCCACCCGCATGGAGATGACCTCGCGCACGGGAGCCAGCGGTTCGCGCTGCCTACCGCCGAGGAGCCGGAGGCGCTCGGACGCTGCGATCTCAAGCCGCCGCAGCACCACGTCGTAGAAAATGCCGAAGTCGCCCTTGTAGAAGCTCGCGCCGCTCGTGCGGCGCAGGTGGACGCCCAAGTCTCCGCCGACGTCCAGGGTCAGGGTGCGGACGATCATCCCGTTCTGCTCCTCGGTCTCCCGAAGGGCCTCGCGGTGGGTCGGCCGTCGCCTCCCCTCCAGCTGGGGCCAGCCGCGCGTGTAGGACGAATGGTCGCGCAGGACGCGGGCGGTCATACGGGCCACGGCCGTGTCGCCGTGCTCGGCCAGCCCGTCGCCGATCGCCTCGAAGTCCTCGCGATTGAGGATGACGGGCGACAGGCGCGGACCGGCGGCGTTCATCCAGGTGCCCTCCGTCCGGCGCCAGGCCTCGTCGGTGGCGGGAACGGTGCCCACGAGATGCCAGACCCCCGAGGCAGCCGGCCAGGCCGCCACGAGGTACTCCTGCCGCCCCATCTGCGCGCGCAGCAGGGCCACGTGGTCGGACCGGCGCACCTCGCGCATCCCCGTAGCCCTGCCCAGGACGTCCGCGGGCGCGGCCTCGCCGATCACCGTCAGGACGGTGAGCTGGGGCACCTCCACCGCGTCCTCGCCCGCCGCCCGCGCCAGCCCCGCCAGCCGCAGGTCGCTCAGCCGCGCGCCGTCAAGCGCCCAGAGCCAGGCGTCAAAGGGGTGAGAAGGTCATCGGTCACCGGGTCCGGCATGGTAAGCGGCTTATCAGCGCGGTGCGCCGTGGCGGACGTTTTCGTACACGAGCTGCCGGGGATGCAGGGAGGGCGCCTGTTGACGCGCTTCGCGGGATGCTCCCGAGAATGTGGTGTCGGACGGGAGGCGCGAAGCGCGCTGCTCGCCGGCCGGTCTTCGCGCGAAGCAGTAGCCGGTGAGCCGAGGGACGTGCTTGGCGGCGAGTGCCATGCTGCCGGGCATGTCTGACGGCCTTCCCGTACACGTCGACGCGGTTCCCGCTCAGCGCTGGGAGCATGGCGAGGTCGGCGCGACTCGGCGTCGTCTCGGCGTCGCGTCCGGGGCAAAGCGACTCGGCATCGCCGTAATCGACATCGACCCGGGGAAGCGCTCGACGCCGCCGCACAGCCACGCGGATGAGGACGAGGCGTTCCTGGTGCTGGCGGGCAGCGGCCTGAGCTATCAGACGTCGGGCTCTGAGGATGTGCGCACCTACCGGATTGGCGTCGATGACCTGCTCTGGCATCCCGCGAACGGTGACGCGCATACGCTGATCGCCGGCGAGCGCGGGCTGACCGTGCTCGTCGTCGCGGAGGGCTCGCGCACGAACATCACCTACCTGCCGCGGACCGGGCAGTTCTGGCTCGGCCCGCGCTGGTCGCCCGCTGACATGAGACACCCGTTCGCCGCCCGACGCCGAGCTTGGCCCGCTCGAACTGCCTGAGCCGACCGACGAACGACCGCCGACGATCCGCAACCTCGCCGAGCTGCCCCTGCACGAAGGGCGCGAAGGCCGCCTGGCCTACGCCACGCGCGACCTGCGCGACATGGGCTCCGACAAGCTCGTACTCGCCCAGGACGCGATGCTACCCGACACGCACAACACCGACCTGCACTTCCACTCAGCGCGCGAGGAGGCGTGGTACGTCCGCGGCGGAGGCGGGATCGCCCGCCTCGGCGAAGATGCGCACCCGCTGCGCGCCGACTCGTTCTGGCTGCGCCGGGAGAACACGGGCGTCGGGCATCGCATCGAGGTCGGCCCCGATGGGATGGATCTCGTGACGATGGGCGACCTGATCTCCGGCGACGTCTGCGTGTATCCCGAGAAGCGAACGTTCAAGCCCGCCCGCGGCCTCGAGCTCCCCTACTGAGCGGGAACGACCGACCCGCGTGAACGCCGTCGCGTCTCCCGATGCAACTGGCGCGATGGCGGCAGCGTGGCACTGCCGCATCTCGCGGCGAGCGGTAGCCGCACCTGGCCGCTCTGGACGCTGCCGCGAGAGACGGTTCGGAGGCGACAGGGAACCTTCGAGCGTGTCCGCCGGCGCCGTCGGTGCGGACCAGCCTGCTAAAGCGACACGGCGGGTCTCGGCTTGCGGGTCGGGCGGTCCGCAAGCTGACTTGTCGTCGGGATCGCGTCGTGCAGGCCGCGACGGGAGCAGTCGTCGTGCACGCGATGCGAGTCCGCGAGAAGTTCTTGAGGTCATGATGCCCCGCTCGATCCAGGATGTCGTCCAGCACGGCGATCAGCTCGCCAAGCGCTTCGAGGCATGTGAGCCCGCCGCCGCCGACGAGCGCGACCCGGACGTCTTCGCCGCCCTGCGTCGATCCGTGTTGGCTCGCTCCGAGGCCGAGCGATCGATCGAGCAGGCGGTGGCCGACGCGCGCACTCATGGGTACTCCTGGCGCACAATCGGCGCGCTGCTCGGAACCTACGGAGAAGCCGCGCGCCAGCGCTACGGCGCCCGCGCCAAGGGCGTGAGCGAACGGCCCGACCGATAAGGACCACCGTGGGACCTCTCAGGGTTCGTGCGCCAGATCGCGCCCGACGGCGGCGCGGCGCCGGCGCGCCTCCGGCGGCTCGTCCCTGTCCTCACGCTGGTGGGCGGGGGGATCGCCGCCGCCCTCGTTATCTCGCACGGCCGGGACTTCACCGACGCGCTCGGGCATGCCCTGAGCGCGAGCTGGGGTCTCGTCGTCGCCGGCGGGCTCCTCGAGGTGGCCTCCGTCGCCGGCTACGTCCTGCTCCTGCACCGCGTCGTCTCCGGAGCGAGCCCGCGGCTGCGCTGGCGCGACTCCTACGACATCGCCCTCGCCGGAACGGCCGTCACCCGGCTCCTGACGACCGCCGGCCTCGGTGGCGCCGCCGTGACCGTCTGGGCGCTGCGCGCCCACGGCGTGCGCACGCGCGAGCTCGCCGGGCGCCTGCTCGCCTTCCTCGTCCTGCTACTTCCTCGGCACGACGGTGCAACGTGCTCCCGCTGCCCGGCAGCCTGAGCGGGGGGCTCGCCGGCGCGCTCGTCGCGCTCGGTACGCCCGCGGCCCCGCGATCGCGACGGTGCTCGCCTACCGCACCGTGGCCGTGTGGCTGCCCGCCGCGTCGGGCCTCCCCTCGCTGGCGCGCCTGCGCGCGACCGTGGCAGGCGTACGGTGTGCCTATCCGTTGGGCACCACCGTCCTCATCGTCGACGGCCACCCGAGCTTCCGCTCGAGCGCCCGGCTGCTGCTCGAGTCCGAGGGCTTCGAGGTTGTCAGCGAGGCGGCCGACGCCGCGGCGGCGCTCGCGCAGGTGAGCCACCCTGGCGCCGGACCTGATCCTCCTCGACGTGCAACTGCCCGACCTCGATGGCTTCGAGGTCTGTGGGCGGACCACCGGCGCACTATCGCATCAGGGAGTCGGTCATGACTGAAATCTTCGGCGAGGCATTCTGGGACGAGCGGTACCGCTCACAGGGCGAGCTGTGGAGCGGCGAGCCCAACCCCCACCTGGTCAGCCAGGCATCGGAGCTCAGCGGCGGGGCGGCGCTCGATGTCGGCAGCGGCGAGGGCGCTGATGCCATCTGGCTGGCCGAGCGGGGCTGGCAGGTCGCGGCGCTCGACGTGTCCACCGTGGCGCTGCGGCGTGGCGCCGGGCGCGCCGCCGAGGCCGGCGCCGACGTCGCCCGGCGCATCGACTGGCTTCACGAGGACGTGTTGACCTGGATCCCGGGGCCATCTTCCTATGACCTGGTCTCCGCCCAGTTCATGCACCTGCCGACGGGGCCGCGCGAGGAGGTGTTCGCGCGTCTCGCCGCCGCCGTGGCCCCGGGCGGCACCCTGCTGATCGTCGGCCACCATCCCTCAGACCTGCAGACCACCGTCCCGCGCCCGCCGAGGCCGGAGCTGTTCTTCACCGCATCCGAGGTGGCCGCGTCACTGGACTCGCACGCGTGGGAGATCGTCGTCGCCGCGGCCCTCGGACGCTCCACCACCGACCCCGGAGGGCACACCGTCACCATCCATGACGCGGTGCTTCGAGCCCGCCGACGCGACTGAGCCGACCAGCGCCTCAGCGAGCCCGACGGCGCTCTTCGACGTCCAGCCCAACGGCGCCTCCGGATGCTCGCTACGGGATCTCGACCTCGTCCTGTGCGCCCGTGTGACGCTCAGCCTCCGTGGTGGCCTCCTCGCCGCAGCGGCAGGCGTCGCCGCAGCCGCAGCCGACGCTCGACTCAACGCCAGCCCCAAGGCTCGTCTCCGCTTCGGGGGCGGTGTCCTTCGTGTTACAGCAGCAATCACACATATCGCTCATGACCTCTCGTTGGTGATCTGTAGGAGTGGTGCGTCGTCGAGGCAACCGCAGAACGCGCTGTGTCCGTGGCAGCCGCAGCCGCCGCCCTTACCCTCGGCGTAGTCGAGAAGGCGCTGGCGGAACGACCGCAGCTCATGGATGCGGTTGTCGATCTCGGCGACCTTGTCCTTCAACAGGCGGTTCAGCTCGGGCACGACCTCGGCGCAGCCATGGTCGGCCGCGGCGATGAGCTGACGGATCTCCTTGTGGCTGAAGCCAAGCCCCTTGGCCTGGCGGACGAAGCGCAGCTTGCCCTCGTCCTCGGCGCCGTAGAGCCGGTAGCCGGCCTCGCTGCGCTCCGCCGGTGAGACCAGGCCGATGCGGTCGTAGTAGCGGACGGTACGGCTGGGCAGCCCCACCGCGTCTGCGACCTGCTTGACCATGCGTCCCATGCTGGTCAGGATAAACCTGACACCAGGGTGTCAGGTCAAGCGGGGATGGCGCGCTGCGACCCGGCTCAGGCCGGGCAGACGTGCGTCGAGGCCACGGGGGGAAGCCGGTCGAGGTCGGCCACCGCGGCGGAGGGCAGGGCCACGGAGAGCGCGACGACGATGGCCGCCAGCACGCCCGCAAGGCTCCATCCCGAGCGCGCGCGTCGCTCGCGCGCCGGGTTCGCCGCGAGCGCATTGACGCGGCGGATGCTCCCCCGGCTCCCGCCGAGAGCGAGCTGGAGGGGCGTTTGCGGGCTCTCGCAGGTGGCGGCCTTGCAGATCGCGCTCGCCAGGGCGAGCGGGTCGTGACGGCGCGCGAGTGCGTAGGCATCGGCGTCGCGCTCGAGGTGGAAGAGGAACTCGGCGAGGAGGGCGCGAGCGCCGGGGAAGGGACGCGCGACGGCGCCGATGAGCTCAGCGACGAGGACGGCGAAGCGATGGCGCCGGGCGATGTGACCCCGCTCGTGCTCGACCCCCGCCGCCAGCTCCTCGTCGTCGAGGGCGGTGAGCGCTCCGGCCGAGACGACCACGCGCGGGCGGACGAGTCCGGCCGCGGCGACGAGCACCTCCGGACCGCCGACGACGACGCTGCCCAGAGGGCCCGACAGCGGCCGCCGCCCGAGGAGGCGCCGGAGGGATCGGGCCGCCCGGGCGACGCCCCAGACGAGCGACAGCAGCGAGACGGCGAGGGCCATGGTGGGGGCGAGCGTCGCGGCGTCCCCGAGGCGGTGCCCGCTGAGCCCGAGATGGGCGGTGATCAGGGGCATGACCGCGTGCCAGCACCAGTGGGTCAGGAGAGCGAACAGGGACGTCGCGGGCAGCCAGAGGGCGATGAGGATCGCGCCGAGCACCACCAGGAGGGCGCGGAGAGCGAGCGCGGCAAGGCAGATCGTCGCGGCCGCCACCGGGTGGTACTCGCCGAGCGGCACGCGCCGGAGCGCCACGGCGGGCGACGTGAGCGCTACGAGGACGAGCGCGACGAGAACGAGGCTCACGCGCCCGCGTCACGGCGCTGGTGGAGATCGCGCGCGAGGTCCTGAAGCTCGGTGAGCTCTTCGCGGTCCAAGCGACCGACGAGCTGGGCGAGGACCGCCTGACGCGCTTCCCGGGAAGCTCCCGACAATGCCGTGTCGATCGAGCGGCCCAGGAACTCGGCTTCGCTGAGGCGCGGGCGGTAGACGATGGCGCCTCCCTCGCCCGTGCGGCTGCGCGCGAGCAGTCCGCGCTCCGCCAGGCGATTGAGAACGGTCTGCACCGTCGTGTAGGCGCTGCGGTACCGGGACGGCAGCGCCGCCCGGACCTGCTCCACCGTCGCTTCGCCCAGTCGCCACAGGGCAGGCATGATCTGGGCCTGAAGCTCACCGGAGAGGGGCCGCAGCTCGGTCACCGGCGCCAGTATGTCAGCGTGGTCGCGGCTCACCGGCGGCGCGCGAGTGCGATGCCACCCTCGTGCTCGAGGACCCGCACCTCGATCGGGTCGAAGCCATGGCGCTCGAGCGCGTCATGCCACCACTCGGCGCGTGCCGGCTGCTCGCCGCGGCCGAGGGCGACCCGCACAGCGTTCCGCGCGATGCGCCGAACGCCTCCGGGCCCCTTGCGGGCCAGGCCGTGCAACTTGGCGCGGAGCACCGTTCGGTCACGCGCCTGCGCGAGGGACATCCGGAACATCATGTCTCCGAACACCAGGCGACCACCCGGACGCAGAACGCGATGGATCTCCGCGAGGGCTCGCTCCTTGTCGCCGTCGGAGAGGTGGTGAAAGCAGTAGTTCGAGACCACGAGGTCCGCGCTCTCGTCCACGAGCGGGAGGCTGGTCGCCGTGGCGACGACGACATCGACGTTCTCCAGCCCGGCGCTCGCGGCCTTGACGCCGAGGTACGCGGCCATCGCGGGGGCGATGTCGACGGCCCAGACCCGCCGGACGCGGGGCGCGAGGGCGAGGGTGAGCAGGCCGGTTCCGGAGCCGACGTCGACCACGACATCCTCCGGGGTGGCTCCAGCGCCCTCGAGGATCTCGTCGCGCAACCCCTGGAATCCACGACCCCGGGCGACCTCCTCGGCGTGGGCGACGTGGTCGTTCCAATCCTTCCTCGCGAGGCCCATCATCCTACGAACTGTAGGACGGTCTCTCTCCTACGGTGGGTAGGATCAGTCTGTGGCCTCTCCGCGCCGCCCTCCCGGGTCGTCGTCTGTCGCTCGTGCCTCCAGGCCGGTCGAGCTCGACCGGGGCTCCCGCCGCTTCACGCGTCCCGCGGCGCGGCGCGCCGCGATCCGCCGCCGCCGGATCGCGGCGGTGGCCGCGCTCCTCCTGGCGGCGGCCGTGATCGGGTGGTTCATCAAGGGCTCCGCCGGCGATTCCGCGCCGCGCGCCGCGACGCCTGTACGTTCGAGCGCCGCCGCTCCGGGGGCTACCGCGATCGCCGAGAAGCGGCACGGTCGCACCTTCCCCGCGCCCGTGGTCGCCCAGCGCCTCCACAACAACTGCGAGAGCGCGGCGCTGGAGGTCTTGCTCGCCACCCACGGGACCCGCGTCAACCAGCTTCGCCTCCAGGCTGCGCTACCCCGCAGCGGCCCTCTCGACCCGCAGGGCACGGGTCCCGATCGCGTCTGGGGCGATCCCGATCGCGGCTTCGTGGGCCGCGCGGACGGCGGCGGGACGGCGGGGGGCTTCGGCGTGTACCCGGGGCCGGTGGCGGCGGTGGCCGCGCGGTACGAGGTGCCGCTGCGCAACCTGACCGCCCGCGCGCCGAGCAGGGTGTACCGGGCGCTCGCGCAAGGCCACGCGGTGATGGTGTGGGTCGGACTCGGCGCCGGGCCGTACGGTACCTGGCGAGCTCCCTCGGGGCGCCGCATCCGCGTGAACTTCAACGAGCACACCGTGGTCCTGACGGGGATCGGGAAGGGGGGCGTGCTCTCGGTCGTCAACGTGCTGCACGGCACGCGCGAGCGCTGGTCTCGCGCGCGCTTCGAGCTGATGTGGCGACGACTGGGGCGGCGCGCCCTGGAGGCGTGATACCTCCGGCTGGGCCGAGCGCCGCCGAGGCGATCGCGGAGCACGATCCTGCGCCGGTGACGAGGAGGCGCAACCGGGCGATCCCCCTGGTCGCCAGCGCGCTGGCCGCAGCACTGGTCGCCCTGCTGACTTACGGCCTCCTGGCGCGGTCGCCCGACACCACGATCGACGACGGGCTGGCGCAGGGCCGGCCGGTTCGTCCCCCCTCGTTTCAGCTCGAGGCGTTCGCTGCCGGTCGTCCCGGGCCCCGTCTGGCTCTGACTTGGAGCCGTGCGGCGGCTGATGGTCGCGTCGGGCTCGAGGAGCTGCGCGGCACGCCACTCGCCGTCAACTTCTGGGCCTCCTGGTGCGATCCCTGTCGCTCCGAGGCACCGCGACTCCAGCGCGCGTGGCGGCGCTACCGTGGCTCCGGCGTGCTCTTCGTCGGGCTCGACGAGCAGGACAACGCCCCCGATGTCCGCCGTTTCCTCTCCCATTTCGCGATCGACTACCCGACGCTCAAGGAGGCGGGCGACGACACGTTCCGGGCCTGGGGCCTCACGGGCTACCCCGAGACGTTCTTCGTCGACCGTCGGGGTCGCGTGGTCTCCCACGTGATCGGTGTCGTCTCGGAGGCCGCGCTCGCAAGTGGCGTCCGTGCCGCGCTGTCAGGGCGACCCGCCGGCTCGCGGCGGGGCGGCGCGCTGGGGGGCAGGCGGTGATCGGGGGGCCGAGCCTGGTGTTGGCCGGCGCCGCCGGCTTCGTGTCGTTCGTGTCCCCCTGCGTGCTGCCGCTCGTGCCCGGATACCTCGCGGTGTGCGGGGCGCGGCCGGGTGTCGCGACGGCGCGCTCCCGCGTCCTCGCGCGCGCGGGTCTCTTCATCGCCACGTTCACGCTCGTCTTCGTCATCCTCGGCTTGACGGCTACGGCGCTCGGCCATTGGCTGCTGGCGCGGCGACAGGTCCTGGATCTCGTCGCGGGCATCACCATCGTCGTACTGGGCGCTCTCCTCCTCGCCGGCGTCTTCGTCGCGCGTCTGAATCGGGACTGGCGTCTACGCGGCCTTGCCGAGCGTGCGGGCAGCGGGGGACCCGTGGTGGCGGGAGCCGCGTTCGCCCTGGCCTGGACCCCGTGCATCGGGCCCACGCTCGGGGCGATACTCGGCCTCGCCGCGACGAGCTCTCAGACGGGCGAAGGGGCGGTGCTGCTCTTGGTCTACTCCGCCGGCCTGGCCATCCCGTTCCTGCTCGTCGCGCTGCTCTTCGAGCGGGCCCAGCGTGGCCTGGCCTTCTTCCGTCGCCACCATCGCACCGTGCAACTGGCCTCGGGCGCCCTGCTCGTCGCCGTCGGAGTCCTCGTGCTCACCGGGGAGATGTTCCAGATCAACATCCAGGCGCAGGAGCTCCTCAGCCGCCTCGGCCTGAACTTCTTCGGATCGATCTGACCGCTTTGTCAGCCGGCACCGGCTGGGACACGCTCGCGAGTCGCTACGACCGGCAGCTCGGGCTGGAGCGCGCCGCCATCCGAGAGGCTCTCGATCTCGCCGCCCCTCACCCTGACGATGACCTCCTGGACGTCGGCACCGGCACGGGGGCGGCTCTGCGAGAGCTCGCCGCAAGCTCTGAGCGTCCGACGCGCGTCGTGGGAGTGGATCCCTCCCGCGCGATGCTCGACCGGGCGCCCTCGCTCCCCTTCGGGTGGTCGCTGCAGATCGCGGATGCACGCTGCTTGCCGTTCCCCGACGACAGCTTCCAGGTCGTGCTCGCCGTGTACGTGCTCCACGTCATCGCGCCGCAGGACCGCAGGACGGTCCTCGCGGAGATGCGGCGGGTCCTCACCCCCGGCGGTCGGCTCGTGGCCGTGACTCCGGTGGTTCCCCGAGCGCCCGTGGGACGGGCGGTGGCCGTGGCGCTCGCTGGCCTCGCCCGCGTGGCCCCGCGGCGGTTCGGCGGGCTTCGGACCTACGACCCCCGGCCGGCGTTGGAGAACGCTGGATTCCGGCTGGTGCGAGCTCGGTACGTCCGTCGCGGCTACCTCTCCCTCTGCGTGGTGGCCGGTGATGCGACCCCTGCCTCCGACGCGTCGTAGGCTCGAGTCGTGGCTCCGCTCGGAGTGATCACGATCGGGATCAACCCGAACATCCACCTGGGCCCGGTGACGCTCACCTGGCACGGCCTCACCATCGCGCTCGGGATCGGGATCGGTGGCGTCGTGGCCGGGCGCTGGGCGCGGCAACAGGGTCTCGACAGCGACCGGCTCACGAGCCTCGGCATCCTCCTCGCGGCCGGCGGGATCATCGGCGGCAAGATCTTCTACGCGATCGAGCACGGGGCGTCGCTGCTGAGCACGCGGGGCTTCACGTTCGACGGCGGCGTCATCCTCGCGGCGGTGCTCCTCGCGGTCTACGTCCGCCGGACGCGGCTCAGTGGGCGCTACCTCGACGTGGTCGCCGTCGGCCTGCCGCTCGGCGTGGCGATCGGGCGCATCGGGGACGTCATCAACGGTGAGCACTACGGGCCGAGAAGCGACTTCTTCCTCGCGGTCCGCAACTCCAATCCCGAGGCGCTCACGCCGAACCGGATGCTCGCCTACCAGAACGGCGGCCTCTACGAGGTGTTGCTCGGCCTGGTCGTCTTCGCCGTCATGTGGACGCTCCGGAACCGCCTGCGGCGAACGGGGGATCTCGCATGGCTGGTGCTCGTCCTCTTCGCCGCCGGCCGGTTCTTCGAGTTCTTCGTGCGCTCGGACAGTCCCTCGCTCGCCCTCGGGCTCGACAATGCGCAGTGGACGAGCCTCGTCCTGCTCGTCATCGCGCTCGTGGGCTGGGTGTTCACGGCCCGGCGACAGAGAGACGCGCCCGTGGCGGTCCCTCCGCGCCCTGAGCCCGTTCAGTAGCCCGCGGGCACACGGCCCGCGCGCGCTGCCGCAAGTCCACGCTCGACGTCGCCCGGATGCAGCCGGCCGATCGTGCGGGCGATCACGCGTCCGCGGGCCGAGAGGAAGAACGTGCTCGGCAGGCCGCTGACCTCCCACCGCCGCGCGGAGCTGTCGCCCGACTCCCGCAGGCTCGGATAGCGCACGCCGAAGCGTCGCAGGAACGCGCGTGCTCCTGCCTGGGAATCGTTGACGTCGACGCCGAGGACGAGGGCGCCGTCGGGGCCCTCGCGACGCCAGGCGCGCTCGAGCAGCGGGGCTTCCTCGCGGCAGGCGGCGCACCAGGAGGCCCAGAAGTTGATGGCGACGGGACCGTGCGGTAGCTCGGCGGAGTCGACGCGCCGATCGCGGAGGGCGCCAGTCCATGCGGCCCTCAGCGCGTCCGGCATCGTTTCCACGGCGAGGACGGGGAGGCCGAGCTCCGGTGGGCGGGAGAACGGGGCGGCGACGAGCGGAGCGTGGAAGCCGCGCTCCGTCGGGCGCGCCTGGCGAAGACCGAGGACGAGGACGAGGACGAGCGCCGCGGCGGCAACCGCCGTCGCGAGCAGCCGCGCGCGGAGCGGGAAGCTTCGTCCGCCGGAGGGCTCGTCGGAGCGGGAAGCCGGCATCGGCGCGGCGAGTCTAGCTGTCGCTCCTACAGACCGTCAGACCTGGCTTCTACCGCAGGAGGAAAACCGTCGTCGCTCCGGCCGGATCCGTGACGGCCGAGGCAAGCCCTGTCAGCGTGCTGACCTCTTCCCCTCAGGGCTGGCGCGGACTGATCCACCCCGCGGTCCCCGATCGAACCTCCACCTACCAGCCGTCGGAGAACGGCTTTCGTCGTCGAGGTCGGAGGTAAGCCGCCGTGAAGCTTCGCTACATGCTCGCTGGCTCGTTGTTGACCGTCGCACTGGTCGCCGCCGTATTGATCCCCCTCGCCACCAGTGGGTCGGACCAGCCGGCGGCCCGCGCGGCCACGGGACGCGTGGTGCCCCCGACGCTGCCCGTGACGCCGAGCGTGAGGACCCTGCGGGGAATGCGCCGGGGAGGGACGCGCACGTTCCACCTCACCGCTTCGCAGTTCACCCAGCAGATCGCCAACTTCCCGATCAAGAAGGTCCAGGTGTGGGGCTACAACCGCTCGACCCCGGGCCCGACCCTCATCGCCTACCGGGGGGAGCGAATTCGCGTCGTGGTGACGAACGGCCTCCCCGAGGCGACCACCGTGCACTTCCATGGCGCGGGCGCGCCGAACCGCTTCGACGGAGTGGCCGGGATCAGCCAGCCCGATCCCATCCCGGTCGGCAAGAGCTTCACCTACAGCTTCGTGGTCCACCGCGCGGGAACCTTCGCCTACCACTCGCACACGGACTCCGCGGTGCAGGAGCTACGGGGCCTCGACGGCTTCCTCCTCGTGATGCCGCGCCGCGTCCGCGCCCGCGACAAGGTGGACGAGGACTTCGCGATGGCACTCCAGCAGTTCGCGCCGCCGGCGGAGGGTGGGCTCGTGGCCCCGTTCCCGCCCGGCACGGGTGACTTCCCGTTCTCGACGATCAACGGCAAGACGGGTGACGCCTCGGGCAGCGCGCTGACGATCCACCGCGGGGACCTGGTCCGCATCCGGCTCTACAACGCGTCGAATCTCTCGCACTCGATGCACCTGCACGGGATGCCGTTCGAGGAGGTCTCCAAGAACGGCTACGCCATCCCGAGATCGGCGCGGTCACCGGAGACCACGGTCAACCTCGCACCGGGCGAGTTCGTCGACATCGAGTTCCGGGCCAACAACCCCGGCAACTGGATCTTCCACTGCCACGTGCCGCACCACACGTCGAACAAGATGATGGACGGCTACCACGGCGCCCCCGTGGGGATGACCCGCATCTTCCACTACGCGGGCTACCGAGCCGTCCCGGCGGGCTACTTCCGCTTCGCGGGCTGAGGAAGCGCGGCGGCGGCTCCCGGGACGGCCCCGGGGGGGCGCCGCTCTGTCGGGTCGGCGATGAGGTCGATCCGGAAGCTCGTGGGCGGCGGGCGCTCCAGGCGCAGGCTTCCGCCGATGCTCTCGATCAGCGCCCGCGCGATGTGGAGGCCGAGGCCGCTTCCACCCCCGAGCGAGCTGCCCCGGTCGAACACCGCCGCCTCCATCCCGGCGGGAATGCCCTCTCCCTCGTCGCGCACGGCCAGCATCGGGCGGCCATCCGGCCAAGCGACCTCGATGTGCACGTGTCCGCGGCCGTGCACGAGCGCGTTGTCGAGCAGGACGTCGAGCGCCTGCCCCACCACCGCCCGCGTGGCCATCGCCGCGGCGGGCTCGGATGTCCGGAGACTCAGCGTGCGTCCCGCGCGGGCGTAGACCGACTTCCATCGGGCCAGGCGCACCCGGGCCAGGTCGCCGAGCTGGATGCGCTCGACCTCGGGGGTGTGGCCGCGGGCGGCGGCGAGCAGCTCGGTGATGGTGCGCTCGAGGCGGTCGGCCTCGCCGAGCGCGGACCGCGCCTCCTCGGCCCCCGCATCGGTGTGCTGGAGCGCGGCAAGCTCCTCGAGACGCAGGCGCAGGGCGGTGAGCGGTGTGCGCAGTTGATGCGAGACGTTGGCCGAGAACTCCCGTTCCCGGGCCACGAGATCGGCGACGCGGGCGGCGCTCGCGTCGAGCGCCAGCCCGACCGCATCGATCTCGGGGAGCGCGGAATGCCCGGCCCGCGCGGAGAAGTCCCCGGTGCCCAGCTCCCGGGCGGTACGGGCGAGATCCTCGAGCGGGCGCCCGAGGCGACGCGCCTGGAGGAACGCCAGCCCGACTGCGGCGAGGACTCCCCCCGCCGAGAGCAGCGCGACGAGCGCCCACACCCGATGGACCGGGCCGGTCACTTCCGAGGCCGGTTCGCTCGCGGTGACGCGCGTCGCCCTGGCCGCCGCCGAGCGCGCGCTGATCTTCGCCGACGCCGAGGGCGTGCCGAACGACACCCGCCGACCTGAGCGGGTGACGACGGTGATCAGGTGGCCGGGGCGGACGAGCGAGCGCAGGCTCGCGCGTTCGAGGGGTCGGTGCGCCTCGAGGCGATCGTCGATCGCCGCGGCGACGCCATCGGCCTCGCGCTCGAGGTTGCTGGTCGCGTCGGCGCGCACACGGTGAGCCGCGAGGATCCCGAGCGGAACCCCGAGGACGATGACCGCCGCGAGCGCGATCAGCGCTGTCGAGAAGAGCAGACGGCGGCGCACGCCCTACACCTCGAACCGGAGGCCGACGCCACGCACGGTCACGATGAGGCCGGGGTTCGCGGCGTCGTCGCCGAGCTTGCGCCGCAGCGCGGAGACGTGGACGTCGAGCGTCTTGGTCGATCCGAACCAGTTCTCGTCCCATACCTCGGCCATGACGCGGTGGCGGGTGAGGACGGTCCCGGCTTCTCGCACGAGCAATGCGAGGAGGTCGAACTCCTTCGGTGTCAGCTCGAGCTCGGTCTGGTGATGCCAGGCGCGGCGTGACGCGACGTGCACGCGGACGCCGCTCGCGGCCACGGCCTCCGGTGTCGTCCGCCGCAGCAGGGCGCGGATGCGAGCCAGCAGCTCGGCCAGCCGGAAGGGCTTGGTGACGTAGTCGTCGGCGCCTGCGTCCAGGCCCAGGACGAGGTCGAGCTCCTCGTCGCGCGCGGTGAGCATGAGGATCGGGAGATGCGCCCGCGCGTGTCGCACACGCCGGCACACCTCGAGCCCGTCGATGTCGGGAAGCCCGATGTCGAGGACGAGCAGGGCGTAATCACCAGCGGCTCCCCGGCGGGCCGCATCCGCACCGCTCGTCACCCCGTCGACCGCGTAGCCCTCCCTGCTCAGAGCTCTCGTGAGGGGCTCGAGAATCCCGGGATCGTCCTCGGCGACCAAGAGGCGTTGCACACCGGCGATCGTAGGCGTGGGCGTCGATCGCCGGTCGGGCTGATCGCACGCCGGCACGTCCTTTACCGAATCGTTGCCCGCCGCTTCCCCGATGCTTCCCGCCGCCTCTTACCGTGCGATTCACGCATCGCCGCTTCCATGGCCGATCCAGCCCCCACCCACGCTTCCCGCCGAGCTCCCCGGTCCAGTTCGCCTCGCGCGCGGGGCCTGACGCAGCTCGCCTCGTGCGTCGCCCCGGGTCTCGCACTTCTTCCCCTCCGCGTGTTCCTGGGCATCACGTTCCTCTACGGCGGCGTACAGAAGCTCAACGACCCGGGCTTCCTGCATCCCGGCGCCGCGACCTACATCGGCTCGCAGCTGCACGGTTTCGCGACCGGTACCCCCGGCGGCTTCGTCCTGCGCGCCCTCGCGCTTCCGGCACCCGGGCTCGCGGGCGTCGGCGTGGCGCTCGTCGAGATTCTCGTCGGGGTCCTGGTCACCGCGGGCCTGCTCACGCGGATCGCCGCGCTCGCCGGACTGGGCCTCAACCTCCTGCTCTTCCTGACCGCGAGCTGTAAGACGTACCCCTACTTCCTCGGGTCCGACATCGTCTTCGTGTTCGCGTGGCTGCCGTTCGTGCTCGCCGGAGCGCGGGGCCAGCCGGCGGTTGACCATGCGCTCGACCGCTTGTTCATCGCACGGCCCCGCCGACGCCGCGACGAGCCGGTGCCGTCCAGGTCGAGCGGCGGTCATGTCGCGCCCGAGGCGCTCACGCGCCGAGCCGCGCTCGCGCGTGCCCTCGGGATGAGCGGCGCGGCGACCGTCGCGCTCGCCGCGCTCGCGACCGTGACCAGGGGGGGCTATCGCGGCGCCTCAACGCGCTCGCTCTCCGCCGGCGCGGGCTCGCACACCGCGACGACGCCCAGCAGCCCGTTGCCCGTGCACCATCACCGGCCCCACTCGGCCGCGCCCGCCGGCGGGGTCCGGCTGGGCCCCTCCCGTCGACTCCCGGCCGGGCAGGGCGCCACGTACCGCGACCCCACCGACGGTCAACCCGACATCGTCGTGCGCGACGCCTCGGGTCGCCTCAGCGCCACGAGCGCCATCTGCACGCACGCGGGGTGTCCCGTCGAGTTTCAGCAGGGCACCCTCTACTGCCCCTGTCATGGCTCGATGTTCAACGCCAGGACCGGCGCGGTGGAGCAGGGGCCCGCACAGACGCCGCTGGCCCAGAAGCACGTCGTCGAGCAGGGCGGCTGGATCTACGCCTTGCCGAGCTGACGGTAGTGCCGGGCGTCGGGGGCGCCCGAGCCAGTTCTGCGCACGCGCCGTAGTCGTCCGACGAGATGTAGGAGCTACGATGACGCCGATGGCCGCCGCGCGCGCTTCACCGCCTGGGTCGCGCCTCGAGCAGACGCGGCTGGGATTCGCGTCGGTGCGGGCGTGGCCTCTGCGGCGCTGGGCGGTCGCGGTCGCCGCGGCCGGGCTGGCGGCGCTGGCGATGGGGGTGCCGACGGGCATCGTCCGCACGAGCTTCTACACCCGGATGACGCCGGTCACGTGGTGGGACTATCCCGTGTGCGCGATCTCCGCGCTGCTGGTCGGCCTGACCGCGGCGACCTACGCCAGGATCGGTGCCGCGGCGCCCGCGGGGCCCAATCGCGGCCGCCGCACCGTGGGCGCCACGCTGCTGTCGACCTTCGCCGTGGGCTGCCCGATCTGCAACAAGCTCGTGGTCGGGCTGATCGGCGTGAGCGGTGCGCTGAACTACTGGGCGCCGCTACAGCCCGTGCTCGGCGTGTTGAGCATCGCGCTGCTGCTCACGGGCCTGGCCGTGCGGCTCCAGGGCCAGGTCGCCTGCCCGGCGCGGGCTGGCTGACCACACAGCGTCAGGAACCCGATGGGCGTCGCGGTCGGTTACCGCTGGTTCTCGCTGATCACCCGGTTCGTGCGCTCGACGAGTAGCCGAAACCCACTCTGCGCCACATCGTTGGCACCGGCCAGAGCCAGGATCGCGGCCGTGGTGCGTCCCGCGGCCGGAGACACGGTGCGCAATCCGACGAGGGCCAGGGCGCTCCACGTGCCCACGCATCGCGTGCACGTCATGAGCTCCCCGATGGCGTAACCCAGCCCGCTTCCCTCCGGGCCGACCGGCTTGTGATCCGCCGCCTCCTGCACGAACGGCTCGCGGATCCAGGTCGAGATCTTCTCCTTGGCCAGGGTGTCGGCCAGGGTGAACGTGGCGAGCGCCATCACCGGCAGCTCGCCGCGGGGTATCGGATCGGCGCCGGCCCGCTCCCGATTACGCGCCGACGCGATCACCGCGCCGAGCCCGGTCAGGAACACTCCCTCGAGGAGTGCGTAATGCAGTGGCTGGGTGGCCGAGGTGGGCGTCGACGCCGCGCCGGGCCACCTCCAGCGGCGCTCGCTGGTCTTCGGCTCGCCTTCCCGGGGGAGCGCTTCGTGTTGGGTCGGAGTCACTGGTTTCTCGTCCCGGTGGCAGTCGGGGGTGGTGCACGGCCATCGTACTGGTGATCCGACGAATCGTAGGATCAGATCAGGAAGCGGAAACGCGGCCCATCGAGGAGGTGGCCCGCCCGCTGAACGCGTCCGCAGGCCGCACGGGTCACACTGACGCCATGACCGACGCCGCGAGCCCCAGCCTGACCACGCGCCTGCGCGCGACCCTGCACCGGGAGGTCTCCGCCGACATGCTCGAGGCCTACAAGCGGGCCGGGCTCGCGGTCTACGACGCCCTCGCTGACGCCGAGGAGCGCCGGGCTGCCCTTGCCGCCGAGCCTGGGGCCCTGTGGCGGGCCGCCCCCGCCGAGCAGGCGCAGCTCGCGGCGACCTGGAACGCCTGGGCCTTCCAGCTGCTCGGCGACGAGCTCCTCGCCGCCGACTACCGGACCGATCCGGGGACCGTGGGCTACGTCCCGCGCGTCACGCACGCGCAGGCTCTCTCCTTCTACGAGGAGGTCGAGCCCTGGCTCGGGCGCTCCCGCCGCGCGCAGGGCGACCCGGGCGTCCATCTCGCGACCGAGCTGCCCGCCGAGCTGCCGCCCTGGGCCGAGGTCGAGCCCTGTCCGCGCGAGCACCTGGAGGCCATGCGCTCCGCGTGCCAGAGTCTGTGCGAGCACGCCGAGCTCGCGCTGGCGGACGCCGAGCGCTCGGCGGGGGAGGGGCAGCGCGACGACGTCGCCGCCCTGCGCGGCCGCCTGGCGGCCGCGCTGAGCGCGGCGGAGTACGCCCAAGCGCTCGACCAGGACAAGCTGCCGCTCGAGTTGCACGAGCGCATCGAGGACGGCCTCAAGCGGGCGATCGAGGGCGCCCATCGCGTCGGGCAGCTCGCCGCCGCGCCACGCCTGCTCGAGCGCTCCGATGCCTTCGGACCGCCCGATCTCGCCGCGAGCGCCCCGCGCCTCCCGGGGCCGGGCGAGCCCGGCTGGGATCCCTGGCTGCTGACGGACCCGGAGACGCGGGAGCGCTGGAAGCGCGACCGGCGGGCGCGGCGGGCGATCGAGCAGCTGTGGCGGGCCGATCCCGATCCACGGCGCACGTTGGAGCTCCAGTCCCAGATCGAAGAGGGCATGCGCGAGAACTACCTCACCTACGCGCGGACACAGGGACGACCGCTCGGCAACTACTTCTGCTGCCCGTGGTCGCCGATCTACGAGGTCACGAAGCCGGTTGCGGTCGGGGGTCAGAGGCTCGCGCGCGGGACGCAGTTCACCCTCGACGTATCCGCCGAGGAGATGGCCGAGGGCGGGCCGTTCGTCCGGCGGATCCTCACGGGAGACTTCCGCCCCACCTCCGAGGTCGACTACTGCGACCCGTCCGCCGGCGGTCACGGCTAAGGCTGTGGAGGCCGAGGCTTCCGCGTGGTTGCTCAAGGGCCCACGTATCGTCGGAGGCTGACCCAGCGGCGGGGTTGCCGTTTCCTGTATACCCCCCTAGGGTAGCTCGGGATCCACGTGGCCGCCCTCACCCTGCTCTTCGTCCTCTTCGCCCTCGTCGCCGTGTCGTGCGCCGGCGCCTACGCCTTCGCGCTCGCGCGCCGCGGGCGGCGGACGCTCGGCGGGAACGACGTCCCCGCGTGGCCGCGCTTCCATGTCCGCTACTACACCATCGCGCTGCTCTTCATGGCCTTCGACATGGAGATGGCCTACATGTACCCGTGGACGGTCGTCTTCCGGTCGCTCGGGCTGTTCGCCTTCGCCGAGATCGCGTTCTTCCTGACGGTCCTGGGCCTCGGCGTGGTCTACGCCTGGCGGGAGGGGGCCCTGGAGTGGTCCTGACCCCCGCGTTGGTGGTGCCGGACGGTGGCTCCTGGACCGCCTGGGGCGTCGACCTCGACGAGCTGGGCTACGTCGTGGCGGGCACCGCGGCGACCACGGAGCTGCTGCTGGGGCCGGCGCACGTCCCGGAGGAGCTCACTCCGGCCCTGCGCGCGGCCTGGGAGCTCATGCCCGCGAGCCGCAGTCATCGCGTGCTCGGCGACCCCCTGCCCCACGGAACGCCCCTCGCAGCCGTACTGGCCGCCTCGCCCCACGCGCCGTCCGACCACGACCAGGCCCATGGAGATCACGGTGGCCATGGTGAGCACGGCGACCACGAGGACATGATGGCGATCACCGGGGAGCCGAGCGCGGACGGGCTGGTGATGGAGGATCTCGAGGTCACGCTCGGTCCTCTCGCTCCCCAGCTGCCCGGTGGTCTCGTGGCCGAGCTGGCGCTGGACGGCGACGTCGTCGCCAGCTGCGCGCTCCGACGCACCCTCCACGCGCACGGCCTGCTGCCGGACCCCACCACCCCGGTGGCGTGGCGGGCCGCGCTCGCCCGGCGCGGGACCGACGTGCGCGGCGTCGAGCTCGAGCGGGTGCGCTCGCACGCGTCGTGGTTCGGTGCTCTGGGGCGGTTGCTGGGATGGTTCGAGCTCTGCGATGTCGCCCGCACGATCGTGCGCGCGGTGCGCGCGCCGGACGAGCGTGCGCTCGAGCGGGCTCGGGCCCCGGCCGCGCGACTCGGGAAGCTCGTCACCAGCCGTCGCTTCACCTGGCGGGCGCGCGGACGGGCCCAGCTCGCCCGGGAGCGAGTGGAGGAGCTCGGATTGACCGGTCCCTCCGCGCGCGCCTCCGGGCTCGCGCGCGACGTACGGACCGGCGACCCGGCGTACGTCGGGCTCGGCTTCACGCCGGTTCTGGAGAGTGGGGGGGACATCCTCGCCCGCGCGCTCGTACGTGCGCGGGAAATCGTCACGAGCCTCGGGCTCGCGGAGGCCGCTCCCGAGGTCGGGGCGCACGAGGCTCCGCGCGGCACCGCCGTCGAGGGTCCCCGCGGGCCGCTCCGGGTCGATCCCGCTCCGGTGGGCCAGGCCCCGCGGTTCCACGCGCCGGGTACGGACGCCGCGCTTCGGGCCGCGGGGGAAGCGACGGGCGGTCTGGAGTGGTCTGCGGCCATGCTCGCCCTCGCGTCCTTCGACCTGTCGGGTTGGGCGGTGGCCGGGTGAGCGACTGGACGCCGCTCGCCGTGCTTGCGGTCGCGCTCGGTGGCGCCTGGCTCGTGGCCGTCGCCGAGACCGTCGTGGCCGGCGCGCCCGCGGGACCGGTCGCCGTGCTCCGCGCGGGAGCGGCGCGCCTCGGCGAGCCGTTCTCCTCTCCCGCGCGTCCGGACACGTGGCTCTACCACCTCGCGCCGCCCCTGCTGCTCGTGGCCGCTGTCGTCGCGCTCGCGACCGTCCCCTGGGCTCCCGCCTTTCGCGGGGTCGAGCTCTCGACGGGGGCGATTCTCTTCGCCGCGGCCCTGGCCTACGTCACTCCTGCCGTCTTCATGGCCGGCTGGGGAGGGGGATCGCCGCTCGCGGTGCTCGGGGGCTTTCGCTTCCTCGCGCTGATGCTCGGCTACGCCATGCCGCTGGCCATGACGATCACGGCCGTCGCCGCGCCCGCGGAGTCGCTGCGCCCGGCCGCGATCGTCGACGTCCAGCACGCGGTGCCGATGGCACTGGTCCAGCCGGCCGCGTTCGTGCTCTTCGTGCCCGCGGCGATGGCGGTGGCGCTGCTCCCGCCCTTCGACCTCGCCACCGCGGCAGACGAGCTCGGGGGTGGCGCCTTCGCCCGGTACGCGGGGGTGCACGCGGCGATCATCGGGCTCGCGCGCCGTGTCCTGCTCGTCGCGGTGGCGGGGATGACCGCCGCGCTGTTCCTGGCGGGCTGGCACGGGCCGCTGCTGCCGCCCGCGGTGTGGATGGCGGTCAAGACCGCGGGGGTCGCGCTGCTCATGCTCGCGGCCGGGCGGCGCCTGCCCCGCTTCGAGCTCGACCGGCTCGTGTCGCTGACCTGGAAGCTCGCCATCCCGCTCGCGATCCTGGCGATCGCCTGGGCCGGCGTCGTCACCCTGGTCTTCTACTCGTGAGCGCGCTGTCCACCGCCCTCGTGTTCTGGCCCGCGGCCGCGCTCATGGTCGTGACCGCGGTCTACGTCTTCCGCACCAGCTCGATGGCCCGCGCGGGCCTGCTTCTGCTCGCGGCGCTGGGGATCGAGGGGCTCGTCTTCCTCGCGCTGGCCAGCGAGTTCCTCGGGGTCCTCCAGCTGCTGATGATGAGCGGGGAGATGGTGATCATGGTGTTCTTCATGGTCATGTTCATGAGCGACCCGGGGGGGCTCATGGGCATGGACATGACCCACGACAAACGCCGCTCGGCCGGCGTCGCGATCGTGGTCACCGCCGCCCTCGGGCTCGTTGCGGTGCTCACCGACTGGCCGGCGCGCGTGGCCGCGCCGCTCGGGCGCGACGTGCGCCAGATCGGCTTCGAGGTGATGGGCCGCTCGATGTTCTCGTTCCTGTTCGCGGCCACCGCGATCCTCTTCGCGATGGTCGGCGGGATCATGCTGGCCAAGCAGGGCGGGCGGTTGCGGCTGCCCGCGCCCGACGGGGAGGCGCGCGGATGATCTCGCTCCCCGTGGTGCTGGCGTTCGCCGCCGTGCTGTTCGGGATCGGGCTCTACGGCGTGCTGGGCCAGACGAACGCGATCATGGTGATCATGGGCGTCGAGCTGATGCTCGGCGCCGCGATGCTCAACATCGTCGGCTTCCTGCGCTACTCGCACCCGAGCGGGACGAGCGGCGCGTTCTTCGTGCTCATCGTCATGACGCTGATGGCGCTCGAGGGCGCGGTCGGCTTCGCGCTCGTGGTGGCGACGTTCCGCAATCGCCGGACGGCCGAGCTCGACGACCTCACGGATCTCAGGGGCTGATGGGGATCCTGCTCGTCCTCGCGGTGCTCGTGCCCGCGCTCGGCGCCATGGCGACGCGCGCGGCCGGACGGCGGGCAGGCGACGTCGCGGCGGTGGCCGCATTGCTCGCCGCCCTGCCGTCCTGGGCGCTGCTCGTGGGCGCGGCGACCGGGAGCCGGGCGCGGGACGTGGTGACGTGGCTGCCGGCGGGCGGACTTGACGTCGGACTGCGCCTCGACGGGCTCTCGGCGCTCATGACGGCCACGGTGGCAAGCGTCGGCCTCGCCGTGCTCGTCTACTCGGGTGGGTACTTCGCGCGCGAGGAGCGGGCGCCGACGGTGCTTGCCGGGCTGCTCGCGTTTCTCGCGGCGATGCAGGGCCTCGCGCTCGCCGACGGTTACCTCGCGCTGCTGGTCTTCTGGGAGCTGGTGGGGGCGGCGTCGGCGCGGCTCATCGCCTTCTCGCGTGACGACCCGGCCGCGGCCCCCGGCGCCGTGCGCGCCTTTTTGACGACGCGGGCCGCGGACATCGGGTTCTACCTCGCCCTGCTCGCGCTCCTGGCGGGAACCGGGACGCTGGCCTTCGGCGCCGTTCGGCCGGCCGGCGCCCTTGGCGCCCTCGTGGGGGTCGGTCTCCTCCTCGCCGCGATGGGCAAGAGCGCACAGGCGCCGCTCCAGACCTGGCTCTCCGGCGCGATGGCCGGGCCGACCCCCGTCTCGGCGCTACTGCACTCGGCGACGATGGTCGCCGCGGGCGTCTACCTCCTTGCCCGCTCGGCCCATCTTCTCGCCGGCTGGCCGCTCGAGGTCGCCGGCTGGGTGGGCGCGATCACCGCGGTCGCCGGGGCGGTGATCGCGCTGGCGCAGCGCGATCTCAAGCGGGTGCTCGCGGGCTCGACCTCGAGTCAGCTCGGGCTCATGTTCGTCGGGGTCGCCGCGGGCGGGCCGGCCGTGGGGATGTTCCACCTCGTCACGCAGGCGGCGGGCAAGGCGCCGCTGTTCCTCGCCGCCGGGATCTTCCAGCACGCGCGCGGAACCGTGGAGCTCGACGGGCTGCGCGGGGCGGGTCGCGAGGACCGGGCGACCTTCGCCGTGTTCGTCGTCGGGGCACTGTCGATCGCGGCGGTGCCCCCGCTCGCGGGGTTCTGGAGCAAGGACGCGGTCTCCGCGGCCTCCGAGGGACATGTCGCGTGGCTGGTGCTCGTGCTCCTCTCGGCCGCGGGAAGTGCGGCGTACCTGCTGCGGCCCGCGCTCGTGCTCTGGCAACGCGGTCCGGCGAGGAGCGAGGTGCCGCCGGGGCGGCGGCGCATGCTCATCGCCGCGGCCGCGCTCGTCGCGCTCACCGTCGGGCTCGGCGCCGTCGGCGGACGGCTCGCCGACCTCGTGGGCGGGTCCCTCCCCGCGGCGAGCCCGTCCGGCGTCGCGCTCGGGCTCTGCGCGCTCGTGCTCGGCGCCGGCGCTGTGCTCCTGGCGCCGCGTCTGCCCGGCGCCCTGCGGCTCGCCGCCCTCAGGCAGCTCTACGTCGACGACGCCCTGCGCGCCGTCGTCCAGCGGCCGGTCCGGTGGGCCTCGCGAGCCCTGGCCGCCTTCGACGACCGCCGGCTGGACGCTTCCGTGGACGCCGCCGGCTCAGGCACCCTCGCGTTCGCCCGCGGCCAGCGCTGGATCGAGGAGCACGGCGTCGACGCGGCGGTGGACGGGACGGCCCGGCGGCTGGGCGACTCCGGAGGCGATCTCTCGAGGCTCCAGTCCGGCCGGCTGTTCGAGTACCTGCGCGACAGCGTGATCGGGCTCGTCGGAGTCGCGGTCGTCGTCGCCCTGGCGGCGCTGCTCTAGCGGTCATGCCCCTGCTCTCGCTCGCGATCCTCGTCCCCCTGCTCGGCGCCGCCGTCGCGCCCCTGCTGCCGGGGCGAAGCGGTCGGGCTCCACAGGTGCTCGCCCTCGCCGCCGGGACGATCGCCCTGCTCGCGTTGCTCGGAACCCTGCTGCGCTTCGACACGGGGCGCGGGATGCAGCTCGTGGAGTCCGTGAGCTGGATCCCATCGCTCGACGTGGCCTGGCGGGTCGGGGTCGACGGGATGTCGCTCGCCCTCGCGCTGCTCACCGCGATCCTGTTCATCGCCTCGATCGCCTATGGAGTCGGGCCCGATCCGATGACGCGGACGGCAGCCGCCCTGCTGTTGCTCCTGGAGGCCTCGACGCTCGCCTTCTTTCTAGCCGAGGACTTCTTCCTGTTCTACGTGGCCTTCGACGTGTCGCTCGTCGCGATGTACTTCCTGATCGCGCTGTGGGGCGGCGCGCAGCGCCGCTACGCCGCGTTGAAGTTCTTCCTCTACACGCTCATCGGATCGCTGCCGGTACTGCTGGGGATCATCGGGCTCTTTCTCGCCTCGGAGCCGCAGACGTTCGACATGATCCGCTTGGCCCACGAGCGGCCACTCGCCGGGGCGGGGGTCGGCGCGTCGCTCGCCTTCCTGGCGTTCTTCGTGGGCTTCGCGATCAAGACGCCCGTGGTTCCCCTGCACACGTGGCTGCCGGCGGCGCACGTCGAGGCGCCGACGACCGGCTCGGTGCTACTGGCCGGGGTGATGCTGAAGATGGGCGGCTACGGGCTCATCCGGGTCAACCTCCAGATGCTCCCCGACGCCTTCGCCCGCTACGCGCTGCCCGTCGCGCTGCTCGGGCTGCTCTCGGTCCTCTACGGCGCGCTCGTGGCGATGGCCCAGACCGATCTCAAGCGTCTCATCGCCTACACGTCGATCAACCACATGGGCTACGTCGTCATCGGCGTGGCCGCGGCCGGCGCCACGGGGATCTCCGCGCGCGCCCGCGGACTCGCGGTCGACGGGGCCGTCCTCCAGATGATCGCCCACGGGCTCGTGACCGGTGCCCTGTTCTTCATCGCCGGCTTCCTCCAGCACCGCGCGAAGACGCGCGAGCTCGGGCGCTTCGGCGGCCTCTTCCGCCCGATGCCGCTCTACGGGACCGCCACGGCGCTGGCGTTCTTCGCCTCGCTGGGCCTCCCCGGCCTGGCGCAGTTCCCGGCCGAGCTGCAGATCTTCCTCGGGACGTTCGACGTGTTCCCGGCCATCGCGGCGGTGGCGGTGATCGGCATCCTGCTCACCGCGGCGCTCTTCCTCCGGGCCCTCCAGCAGGCGTTCATGGGGGAGACCCCCGAGCGCTGGCGGCGCCTGCCCGACCTCGGCCGCCGGGAGCTCGTCGCGCTCACGCCGCTGCTCGTGCTCGTCGTCGCGCTCGGGATCTGGCCGCGCCTGGCCCTCGACATCATCTCCGCGGGCTCCTGGCTTCTGCCCGGGGGTCACGGATGACCACCGGGATGGAGAAGCAGATGGAGGACCGCATGATCGCGGACCTCCCGTGGCTCTCGCCGATCGGCGCCCTGCTGCTCGCGGCCGTGGTCGCGGTCGTCCTCGCCCTGGTGCTCCCCCGGGGGCGGCAGGGCCTCGTGGGAGCGTGGGTCGCGGGCGCGCATCTGGCCGCCGCCGGGCTCGCGGCCGCCGTGTGGCTCGACCGTGGCTTTCAGACGGTCATGGAGGGGACGGTCGTCGTCGACGGCCTTTCCCTGGTCCTCTGGGCTCTGCTCGGCGTCGCGGGGGCGATCACCGTCGCCCTCGCCCGTCCCACCGTCGCCGGCACCGACCGCGAAGGGGAGTTCTACGCGATGCTCGCGGCGTCGACCCTGGCCGCCGCCGTCCTCGGCGCGGCGGCCGACGCGGCGCTGCTGGCGATCGCCCTCGGGCTCTCCTCGCTGGCCACGTTCGTCATGACGGGCTACCTGCGCCGCTCGACGCGCGGCAACGAGGCCTCCCTGAAGTACTACGTCTACGGCACGGTCGCCGGAGCGACCATGGTCTACGGGCTCTCCTGGTGGTTCGGGCTCGCGGGCACCACCGACCTCGTGGAGATCGGCAAGGCGCTCACCGTCGCGCCCGCAGGGGTGGCGATCGCCTCGACGGCGCTCGTCCTCGCCGGCCTGGCCTACAAGGCCTCGCTCGTCCCGCTGCACTTCTGGGCACCCGACACCTACGACGGCGCGCCGCTGCCCGTCGCCGCCTACCTCTCCGTGCTCTCCAAGCTCGCCGGCCTCGTCGCCCTCGCCCGGGTCCTCCCGCTCGTGCTCCCCGACGGCGCCCTGAACTGGCCCACCGCGCTCGCCGTGCTCGCCGCGGCGACCATGACGTGGGGCAACCTCGCCATGATCCCCCAGCGCAACCTCGTCCGGCTGCTGGCCTACTCGTCCATCGCGCAGTCGGGCTACCTGCTGATGGGGGTCGCCGCGCTGCACGGCTCGGAGCAGGGGATCCCGTCGCTGCTGTTCTACGCGATCGCCTACGCGGCGACGAACCTCGCCGCCTTCGCCGTCGTGCTGGCGGTCTCGCGCGAGCGCCGGTCGGTCGACGTGTCGGCGCTCCGGGGCCTGGGCCGGACCCATCCCTGGTGGACCGCCGCGCTCGCCCTCGCGATGCTCTCTCTCGTGGGCATCCCGCCGCTGGCGGGCTTCGTCGGCAAGCTCGAGGTCTTCCGCGCGGCGATCGACGCCGGTCAGGCCTGGCTCGCCGTGATCGGCGTCGTCAACACGGTGATCTCGCTCTATCCCTACCTGCGCGTGATCTCGCCCACGGTCCTCGAGCCTCCACCCGACGGCGTCGCCACGGTGCGCGGCGGCCTCCCGCTCGTCTCGGCGGCGGGGGTGAGCACGGTGGGTGTGGTGCTTGTCGGCGTCGCCGCCGAGCCGCTCCTGTCCGTCGCCCAGAAAGCGGTCGGAGGATGAACCGACGGCTCCGACGGTGCGTAGGCTGAAGAAGATGGGATCGATCGCGCTGCACCGGATCCGTCACCGATCAAGGAGAACCAACACCAATGACTCGTATCCGTAGCGGAGCCCTTGCCGGGCTCGTCCTCATCGCTTCCCTGCTGGCCGCCTGCGGCTCGTCGGACAGCGGCTCGTCCGGTGGGGAGGGCAGCGCGACCGACCGTGCCTTCGTCTCGCAGATGGTGCCGCACCACAAGTCGGCGATCGAGATGGCGAAGATCGCCCAGCAGCGTGGGCAGAGCAGGTTCGTGAAGACCCTCGCCGACTCCATCGTGGGTACGCAGAAGAGCGAGATCGCCAGCATGCAGGGTGCCGACCAGAAGCTCGCGAGCGCGGGCGTCAAGGTCGGCGACCTCGGCGTGTCCATGAGCGCGATGGGGATGGACATGAACACGTCCATGTTGAAGACCGCCAGCCCGTTCGATCGGGCCTTCATCGACATGATGGTCCCGCACCACCAGGGCGCCGTCCGCATGGCTCGCATCGAGCTCGCGAAGGGCCAGGACGCGAAGCTCAAGAGCGTCGCCCACGGCATCATCGCCGGGCAGAGCAAGGAGATCGGGGAGATGAACGCCCACCGCAAGATGGCGTTCGGCGCCCCCTCGCCCGCCGGCGGGGTGCCCGCCGAGGGCAAGATGGCCATGCAGCACTGAACTGGACCGGTGCGGCGGAGAGTCCGTCCTCCCGGGGCGGGCTCTCCGGCCCCGGCACCACCCTCTGATGCTCCTCCTCCTCGCCTTCTCCCTCGTCGCCGGCGCCGCCACGGGACTCACGCCGTGTGTGCTGCCGGTCCTGCCGGCGCTGCTCGCGGCGAGCTCGACGGGCGGCCGCAGGCGCCCGCTGGCCATCGTCGCCGGGCTGACGACGACCATGACCCTGACCGTGATCGGGGTCGCCTCGCTCATCGACGGTCTTGGGTTCGGGGACCAGTTCCTGCGCAACTTCGCGGTCGTCGTGCTCGCGGTGTTCGGCCTCTCCCTGCTCATTCCCGCGCTGGGTCGGGCCTTGGAGCGTCCACTCGCGCGCCTGTCGCGTTACGGGCCGCGGAGCTCGGGCAGCGGCATCTGGTCGGGCTTGGGGGTGGGCGCCGCCCTCGGTGTGGTCTGCGCTCCGTGTGCCGGCCCCATCCTCGGCGCCGTCATCTCCGTCAGTGCCACCCAGGGCGCCTCGGGGCGACTGATCGCGGTGGCCGTCGCCTTCGGGTTGGGACTCACCGTCACGCTCTTCGCCATCGCGCTCGGCGGCCGACGGGTCGTGACCCGTATACAGGCGGCGGGGCGCGGTCTGGCTCTCCAGCGCGGCCTGGGGCTGGTGATGGTGCTGACCGCGGTCGCGCTGACCCAGCAACTCGACGTGCGGCTGTCGACGGCGCTGGCGAGTGACTTCCCCTCGTTCCTGACTTCGCCGACCGACGGCCTCCAGGGCTCGGGTGCCATCAAGGCGCAGCTGGACAACATTCGCGGCGGACGCGCGAGGTTCGACTCCGGCGCGCCCTCGGCTGCACAGCGGGCGGCGGGCGCCGCCGCCGCGATCCCCGGCGTGAGGACGCCGTCCTTGCCGGTGCTCGGCCGTGCGCCGGACTTCACCCGCACGCAGCAGTGGTTCAACACCCCGGGGGGCCGTCCTCTCAAGCTGGCGTCCCTGCGCGGCCGCGTGGTGCTCGTGGACTTCTGGACCTACACCTGCATCAACTGCATCCGCACGTTCCCCTTCCTCAAGTCCCTCGACGTGAAGTACCGCAAGGACGGGCTGACCATCGTCGGCGTGCACACTCCCGAGTTCTCCTTCGAGCACAACGCCGGCAACGTCCGCGCCTCGATCGAGCAGAACGGGCTGAAGTACCCGGTCGCCCAGGACAACGAGTACGGCACGTGGAACGCCTTCGGGAACCAGTACTGGCCGGCCGACTACCTCATCGACGCCCGGGGCCGGGTGCGCCACACGCACTTCGGCGAGGGCGACTACGCCCAGACCGAGGCGGCCGTGCGCGCGCTTCTGGCCCAGGCGGGCCCGGCGCGGAAGCTCGGGGCTCCGGCGAACGCCCGCGGGGAGGCGACGCCAACCCGTCAGGCCACCCCGGAGACCTATCTCGGGACCGCCCGCGCCGAGCGCTTCGTCGGCGACAAACCGCG
>JAABUT010001047.1_pt1 | contig 35104 bp, 29 predicted proteins | sample 5559281 | NCBI WGS metagenome assembly JAABUT01 (sample SAMN10711880, study PRJNA513359) | rock metagenome | isolation source: Antarctica rocks | place: Antarctica: Victoria Land, Ricker Hills nord | collected 2016-01-04 | reverse complement strand
GACTCGCTGATCCCGGCGATGGCGCGGGCGACCGCGCTGTCGATCCGGGCGGTCACGCTGAACCGCACCTTGGCCCGCCGGCAGGCCGCGATGAACCGGCTGTCGTAGAAGCCGCTGTCCGCGCGCACCAGCAGCGCCCCGGTGCTGCCCGCGGCGCGGACCCGGCTGATCGTCTCGGCCAGGAAATGCGCACCCCCCCGGCCGGCCGCGGCGTTGCCGCGGCGGAACCGGGTGTGCGCGATCCACCCGGGCTGGGTGGGCTCGCTGACCCGGGCTAGCAGCGGATGATGCCCCCGGACCTTCGTGTAGCCGAAGAACGCGCCCCGCTTCGCCAGCCCGTGCGACTCGATGATCGTGGAGTCGAGGTCGAGGTAGAGCAGCCCGTCCAACCGGTGCGGCCCCGCACCCGCGGCCCAGCACACCATCAACAACTGCCGGGCGATCGCGTCGAGCTGCCGCACCTGGCCGTAGGTGAACGACCGCAACCACGTCCCGATCGTGGACGGGGCCTTCGCCGCCCCCAACAACCGCCCCGTCGCACCTGACCGCAACACGGCCAGGTCCTCGATGCTGTCCGCCCCGGCGAGCATTCCCAGCACCACGGTCGCGACCTTCGCGTCACTGTTCGCGCCCACCGACCCCGGCAGGTGCAGCCCCCGCCGGACCACCCCCGGCATCCCAAGGCGCTGCCACAACGACGCGGCCTGCACCAGCCCCGCGTGCGACACCAGATTCGGGTCGTCGAAGCTCACCTCGACCCGGCTCAACTCATGCGATGCTCGCATCCGGCAGATGCCCTCTCCTGCGCGACGGTCTGGACTCTCAGCAAGCCCAAACTGCCAGCAGCGCAGGGCATCTGCCCCAAAACACGCCGCACAACATCAACAATTAGCGGTGCATCCAGGCTAAGACCGCCGTCGCCCACCTCAGTCGGCGGGGGGCTGCTGCAGGATCGCGGCACTGCGGGTCGGCTGCGCGCCCTCGCCGACCTTGGGCGAGAGGCGCCCGAGCAGGCCCCGCGCCCACAGTCCCAGCCGCAGGGCCAGCCGCAGGGGCGCCAAGGTCGGCCCGGCGTAGCGGGCCGCGAGGTAGCGGTAGGCGCTCGCGTGGTGCGCGGCGAGCATCGCCCGGGCGGTCTCGGGGTCGCGCTGCGTCGCGTGCCCACCTGTGTGCGACACCACAGCCGACGGCACGTGCACGCAGGACCAGCCGGCTTCGCTCAGGCGGCGACAGAGGTCGAGGTCCTCGAAGTACATGAAGAAGCCCTCGTCGAAGCCGTGGACCGCCTCGAACGCCGCCCGCCGCAGCAGGACGCAGGAGCCCGACAACCACCCCGTGGGTCCCTCGACGGGGATGCCGCCCTCGTGGCGATAGGCCCGTGTCCAGGGGTTCGCCGGCCACCACCAGCCGAGCAGGGCGTGCGCCGTACCCCTGCCGAGAGAGGGGAAGGCGCGCGCGCTCGGATAGAGGTCACCGGCGGGCGTGCGGATCGCCGGGCCGAGGGCCCCGGCCGCCGGCCACCTCCTCGCCGCGGCGAGGAGCAGGTCGAGGGAGCCGGGGCCGAGCTCGACGTCGGGGTTGGCGACGAGCAGCCACGGTTCGGCGCCACCGCGGGCGCCGGCGTTGGCGGCCGCGCCGTACCCCACGTTCGCGCCGGTCCGCAGCAGCCGCACCCCGGGCCCGGCCGCCGCCTCCACCGAGCCGTCCGTGGAGCCGTTGTCGGCGAGCACGACGTCGTAGGAGGCCGACGTGGCACTGCGCAGCGAGGCCAGGAAAGCCGGGAGCGCGTCCCCCGGTGAGTAGGTGACGACGACCACCCGCAGCGCGGGCTCGGCGGTCACGACTCCAGGGCGCGGGCGAAGGCGGTGAGGTGCGCCTCGGCGCTGGCCGCCCAGGTGAACTCGTGCGCCCGCGCGAGACCGGCCGCGCCCAGCCTCGCCCGCCGCTCGCCGTCGTCGAGCAGCGCGGAGAGCGCGACCGCGATCGCCGCGTCGCCAGGCTCGGTGTAGGCCACGGCGTCGCCACCGACCTCGGGCAGCGACAGCCGCTGCGTCGTGAGAACCGCTGCGCCACAGGCCATCGCCTCCAGCACGGGGAGGCCGAAACCCTCGCCGTGGCTGGGGTAGGCGACGACCGTCGCACCTCCCAGCAACCCGGGGAGGTCGGTGAAGCGCAGATAACCGGTGCGCACGACGGTGAGATGCGCTGGTACGGCGGAGATGGCCGCGTCGACCTCGTCGTCCCAGCCGGAACCGCCGGCGAGCACCAGCGCGGGCGGCTCGGGCCGGTCGGCCACGGCGGCGGTCCAGCCGCGGACGAGCGCCGGCACGTTCTTGCGCGGCTCGAGCATCCCGAGGAAGGCGACATAGTCCCCGTCGAGCCCGAGGCGCGCGCGCACCCGACGCGTCTCCTCCTCCGACGGGGGGTGGAAGAGAGCCGTGTCGACCCCGTGGTAGGCGACGTCGATCCGGGTGGGGTCGGCCTCGAGCACCCGCACCAACTCGTCGCGAGTGGCCTTGCTCGGCACCACGGTGCGGGCCGCGCGGGTGAGCGAGATCCGCGTCGCGCTACGAAAGAACGTGCCCTTCATCGGCGTGTGCATCTCGGGCTCGGTGAAAAACGTCGCGTCGTGCAGCGTCACGACGACCGGGCGCCCGGCGCGCAGCGGCATCGTGTAGTGCGGCGAGTGCAGCACCTGCGCGCCGACCTGCGCGGCCAGCAGCGGCAGGCCGGTCTGCTCCCACGCGAGCCGCTGCGGTCGGTGGGTGATCGCCGCCGGCCCCGGCAGGACGCGCGCGCCGGGTGCGATCCGCCCGTAGCGCTCGGCGTCCGCGCGCTGGCAGGCGATCGACAGCGTCCCCTCGTCGACCTGCGTCGCGAGCGCCGCGACGAGCCCGTCGACATAGCGCCCGACACCACCCCGATCGGCGGGGACGGCGGTGGCGTCGACGAGGACATGAGGCGTCCCTGCGGCCACGACTTGGCACTCCTCCTCGAACGAACTTTCTCGATTCCGACCCTACGCCGGACCAGCCCGCGCGCGAGCCGGCGCCACGGCGTGCAGGACCATCCAGGTACGCCGCGCGGCGGCCTCCCAGCTGTGCTGCTGGGCCCGCGCCCTGCCCTTAGCAGCCCGCGCGCCGGCCGTCGCCGGGTCCATCGCCCGGCGCGTCGCGGCTGCCAGCGCGGCGGGGTCCCCGACGGCGCTCACCTCGGCGCTGCCGCCGGCCACCTCCACCAGCGCCGGCGCGTCGCTGATGACGACGGGGGTGCCGTGCGCGAGGGCCTCGACCACCGGCAGCCCGAAGCCCTCCGCTCGGCTCGGCACGAGGACTGCGCTCGCCCGGGCGAGGAGCACGGCGAGGTCGGCGTCGGCCAGGCGGCCCAGCAGCAGCACCCGCTCGGGCGCGAGCCCCAGCCGCAGCGCCTCCGCCGCCGGGTCGACACCGCCCCAGCCGGGCTGGCCGACGACGAGCAGCGGCAGCTCTGCCGGCAGCTCGAGCAGGGCGTGCAACGCGACGTCGAGCCCCTTGCGCGGCTCGAGAGTGGCGACGGTCAGGAGGAATCGCTCTGGCAGGCGCAACGCGGCGGCCCGGCGGTCGGCGTCGGGCGGCAGGGTGGTGACGGCGGCGCTGGCGCCCTCACCGGTGACGTGCACGCGCTCCGGGCGCAGAGCGGCAAGGTGGCGGGGCAGCTCCTCGGCGACGGCCGTGGTCGGGACGAGGACCGCGTCGGCCGCGACCGCCAGCCGCTCCCCCATGGCGCGGTGCCAGCGCCGCCCCCGCGCCGACATGGTGTCGGGGTGCGTCCAGGGGACGGCGTCGTGCACCGTCACGACCAGGGGAACCCGCCGGCGCGGTGGCGCCAGCAGGGTCGGCGCGAGGACGACGTCGGCGGCACGGGGCCGCGGGCCCAGGCCGCGCTCGGCGAGGCGGGCCAAAAGTGGCGCGGGCGCGGGGAGGCGCCGCGGGCCGGTGACCCCGTCGATGCGGGCGCGGGTCGGGTCGCGGTGCCACGCGGTCCAGCCGGTCAGCGTGTCGCCGGACTCCGCCGTAGCGGCGAGGGCGGCCGCGAGCTCCCTCGTGTAGCGGCCCGTGCCGCCCGGGACGGGGGCCAGGAGCTGCTCGACGAGCACCGCGACCCGCACGCCCGCAGTCTCCCCCCCCACCGCTGCCCCGAGGCACAGCCACGCCCTCCCTGTCGAGATTCAGTGGTGACACGGCTCGGCAGCGGTGCCCGTCCCCCGCGGGGGGTGGGCGCCGCTGCGCGCCCCGTCACCAGCCCGCGGTGCCGTCGGGGGTGCCGAGGCCCGTCGGCCCGTCCCACCCCGGGCCGGCGGTGCAGCGCACGGCCGGCCGACAGGTGCCATTGCGGCCGCTGGTGACGTCGTGCAGGGCGACGCCAGTCGCATACAGCGCCGCCGGGGAGTCGAGGGTCGAGCCCGCCGCGGCATGCACCGCGGCGATCAGCGGCGAGGACAAGGAGGTACCGCCGACCACCGCCCAGCCCGTGCCCGCCGGCTGGCCGAACGTGTCACGCACGGCGAGCCCGCTCGCCGGGTCCGCCACCGCGGCGACGTCCGCGACGGCGCGCCGCGGGCACGACACGTCACGTTGCCAGGCGGGCTTGGGCACCGCGGCCGAGCAGCCGCTGCCCGCCCCCGACCACGCCGTCTCGGCCACGCGCCGGTGGGACGCGTCGACGGTGAGCGTGGTGCCGCCGACCGCGACCACCGAGGAGGCCGAGGCGGGGAACTCCACGCCGTACCCCGAGTCGCCACTGGAGACGGTCACGAGCACCCCGGGATGGGCGAACGCGCCAGAGGCCGCCGCCGCACCGGCCGGTTCGCTGCCGCCCCAGCTGTTGCTGACCGCGACGACTCCCGGCCAGCCGAGGGCCGTCCGTTCCGCCGCGAGCAGGTCGGCCATGGCGCTGGAGCGGGCCTCGACCAGCAGGAGCCGGCAGCCGGGGCAGGCGGCGGAGACCGCGTCGAGGTCCAGCGAGATCTCCTCGGCCCAGCCGACGTCCGGCCGCGGCCGGTGCGCGGTCCCGTCACCACCGACGACGGTGAGGCAGCCGGAGGCAGTAGTGCACGCGGGCAGGGCGAAGGCCGAGCGGTACGCCGCGAGGTCCGCCTCCGCCGTTGGGTCGTCGAAGGCGTCGACCACCGCGACGGTGCGGCCGGTTCCACCGTCGACCGGCAGCCCGTAGGCGCCCTGGACGTCGGCGGGGGTGAGGCCGGTGGGCGCGGTGCTCCGCAGGGGGTGACCGCCACCGTCGAGACGGTCGACGGCGTCGCAGTGGGCGTAACCGCGGTGCGGCCGACCGCAGACACGCCGCGCCCGGCGCGGCCCAGCCGGCCGGCGCGTGCCGGCCGACGCGGCGGCGGCGAGCGCTGCGCCCCCAACCTGGTGGCCGGCACGAGCGGCGGCGGGGCCGGCACCAGCCGCACCAGCGCTGCGCGCGGCGCCGGCGGCCGCCCCGGGCAGGAAAACGAGCGCGCAGAGCGCGGCGAGGGCGGCGGGCAGCAGCCGCACCGGGACGACGGGACGGAGACGGGGGAGCGGGCGGACGCGGGTCATGGGACCTCCAGATGGGCGACGGCGACACGGCCACGCTGCCGACTCCCGGGGCACGCCGGGCTGCAGCGCTGGGATCTGTGGACCCGCCGCCCCGCCACCGCCGCCTGGGGACAGCCGCTCAGGGCACCGGTGCGACCGTCCGGTCGGCGGTGACCTCTGGCGCCGCCTGCCCGCGCCCGAGCAGCGCGGCCACCCCGCCGCCGACCAGGTCGGCCACGGTCAGCAGCAGTCGCGAGACGAGCGACAGGGCGACGGGCGTCGCGAGCACGGGGCCGAGCGCCGCGGTGAGCACGATCTCGCGCGGTCCCAGCCCGGCCGGCGCGAGCACCACGAGAAAACCGACGGCCCACGCGGCCGCGAAGGCCCCGACGGACCGCGGGAGCAGCAGCGGCCCCGTCCCGCCCAGGCCGCGGGCGAGCAGCCAGATGTGCACCCCGTAGAGCAGCCATCCCAGCACCGAGAAGCCCGCCGCGGTGGTCATCCCGCGCCAGGTCAGCCCACGCTCGAGCGGCTCCCGCCGCAGCAGCCGCAGGGCCAGCCGCACGACGGGCGTCAGCACGGGCGGGCTGAGACCCGCGAGCGCCAGCACCGCGACGACCGACAGCCATCGGTAGTCGTGCCGCAGCTGCGCCGACCCCAGCGGCAGGAACGCGGCCGCCGTCACCAGCGCCGTACCGAGGGAGACGCCCATCGACAGCAGCCCGGCCGTCGCCGACGCGCGCCGCGGCACCCCGTGCCGGCGCCCCAGCTCTGTCTGCGCGACCACGACCCACACCGACCCGGGCACGAACTTCCCTAGCTGGCCCAGCAGGAAAACCCGCGCCGAGGGCCGCCACGGCAACGGCGGGGAGTGCACCTGTGCCAGCAGTGCACGCCATGCGGGTACGGCGCAGGCGATGGCCGCCAGCCCGGCGGCGAAGGCCAGCGCCAGCGACCCGGGCGACAGCCGGCCGAGGGCGTCGCCCACCTGCCGCCGCTGGTGGACGACCGTCACCACGGCGAGCACCGCCACGCCGAGCAGCACCACGACCCGCGCGACGCGGCCGAACCGGGCGCGGGTCACGGCACCAACCCGAGCAGCGTCTCGACGTACGCCGCCCAGCGCGCGTCGCGGTCGGCCGGCCGCACCCCCGCGCGCAGCCGGGCCAGGGTCTGCCCGTCATACAGCCGGGCCAGGGCCGCGCCGAGGCCGACCGGATCCTCGGGGTCCACGAGCAACCCGTCGACGTCGTGGTGTACGGCGTCGCCGAGCGTCCCCACGCGGGTGGCGACCACCGGCAGGCCATGGCGCTGCGCCAGGTCGGGGATGATCGAGGAGGTGCCGGAGCGGTAGGGCAGGACCGCGGCGTCGGCGCCGGCGAAGAGGTCGGGCAGGTCGGCGGCGGCGACGTAGCCCGGCCGCAGCTCGACCCGCCCGGCGAGCCCGAGCTCGCCGACGAGGGCGCGCACCTGCTCGGGCGGCGTCCAGAATTCCCCGGCCACCACCAGCCGCACATCGGCCGGCACCTCCGGACGGGCGAGGGCGCGCAGCAGCACGTCCAGGCCCTTGTAGGGCCGGACGATGCCGAAGAAGAGGAGGGTGCGGGTGGCCTCGCCCTGGGCCACCGCGGACACGGGCAGCACGGGCGGCGGCAGCGCCGCGACGCCGAGACGTGCCCGCGGGGCCACTCCCGCCGCGACCTCGGCCTGCACGGCGGAGTGCACGAGCAGGCCGGCGCACCGGCCGAGGACGGCGCGGGCGAGGCGCCGGTCGACGGCACGCGGCTCATGCGGCAAGACGTTGTGACAGAGCGCCACCGCGGGAGCCGCACCGTGCAGGCCGCGCAGCAGACCCAGATAGGGAGGTGCCTGCACGGGCGTGGTCCAGGTCAGCAGCACCGCGTCCAGCCCGCGGGCACGCCGGCCCGTGGCCAACCAGCCGAGGGGGCGGTCCCACGACAACGGCTCCGACGTAGCGGGAAAGGGCGGGGACTCGGGCGTGCTCCCCGGCACCCGCTGCTCGCCAGGGTAGAGCCGCGCCGGGTACTGCCGGAGCCAGGACCACACCGCCACGTCGATGCCCGCGCCGGCGAGCCGGTGCGCGAGCTCGGTGGTGTGCTGCGCGATGCCGCCCTTGTAGGGGTGCGTCGGCCCGACGAGGGCGAACCTCACCCCGGGCTCGTGGCGCCCCGGACCGGTGGCGGCACCAGCGCCGCCAGCTCGTCCACGGCGTCGAGGACGAAGCCCATGAGGTCCCAGAGGTCCGGCACCAGCTCCCGGCAGGCGACCAGCCCGAAGTCCAGCCCGTCGAGATAACTCTGCACGGTGATGTTGAGGCCCTGCCCGTCGGACACCACCGACACCGGGTAATACCCCGTCAGCTTGGCCCCCGCGAGATAGAGCGGACTCCGCGGCCCCGGGACGTTGGAGATGACGATGTTCACCGGCGGGTTGATGACGTCGAAGATGCGCAACTGGGCCGCTACCCGGGCGGCGCGAGCTGCCAGCGCGGGCATCGCGAACTGCGTCGCGTCCTGCAGCGTCTCGGCACCGATCGCCTTGTGCTGCTCCTTGGCCGAGCGCATCGCCTCGTGCACCGACCGCACGCGCTCAGCGGGGTCCGGCAGGTGCGTGGGCAGCGGGGCCATCATGGCCGAGACCTGGTTGCCGATCTCACCGCGCTTGTCCGCCGACCGCACCGAGAGCGGGACCATGGCGACCAGTGGCCTTGCCGGCAGGGCCTGGTGCACCTGCAACCAGCGCCGCAGCGCGCCCGCGCAGGCAGCCATGACGACATCGTTGACCGTCACCCCGAAGAAGTTCTTGATGGTCTTGACGGTGTCGAGAGATGCGGTGCCGTAAGCCCACCGGCGGTGTGGCGTGATGGCGCGGTTGAACGGCGTCCGCGGTGCCGCTCCGACCGGGGAGTTGAGCACATGCCCGTCGCCGCCACCGGTCCCCGCCGCGGCCAGTCCGTCCCACAGCTGCTGGAGCATGGGCAGGCTCTGCCGGCCGAAGAACATCGCGGACCGTGGGAGCGTCGCCAGCACCCGCTGCTGGAACTGGACCATTTTGAGCGGCTGCGTCGCGAGACCGACGAGCCCCCGTACGAACATCTCGGCGTCGCGCGGGAGCCCCGGCGGCCTCGCCGGCACCGGCGGCACCGACGGCCTGGACGCCTCGGCCGCGTCGGGGGTGGAGTCCAGCAGCGTCGACATGACCTCCGCGCCGGCGATGCCGTCCACCGCGGCGTGGTGGAACTTCGCCATCAGCGCCAGCTGCCCGTCCGCCAGCCCATGGATCAGGTAGATCTCCCAGAGCGGCCGGCTGCGGTCCAGCGGGCGACCGGCGACGCGGGCGGCCTGCTCCGCCAGCTGGTGGCTGTCACCCGGCGCCGGGAGGGCGACTTCCCGGACGTGGAAGTCCAGGTCGAACGCCGGGTCGTCCACCCAGTAGGGCCGGTCGATGCCGAGGGGCACCTCGACGAGGCGCTGCCGGAACTGGGGGAGCAACGGCAGCCGTCGTTCGATCAGGGACCGCAGGGCGTCGAGGGTCACGGGGAGCCCCGTCGTCGACGGTTCCAGGGTCGACACGCTGCAGACGTGACCGAACGTGGTGGCCGTCTCCATGTGCAGGAAGTTGGCATCGGTCCCGCTAAGCTGACGCACGGGTGGGCCTCCTGTTGTCCGCGGGCGCTCGGCCGTCGTGCGCTTGGGTCGCCAAGCGCAAAGCTAGCCTGCATCCGTGGTCACGAGCGAGAGCGCCTGGGCTGACGTCGCGCTTTTCCTGCGAGCCCAGCGCAAGCTCGCCCAGCTGTCGCTGCGGCATCTGGCCCGCCTCACCAACGTGTCGGACTCCTACCTCAGCCAGGTCGAGCGCGGCCTCTACCAGCCGTCCCCCGACGTACTGAAGTCCATCGCCGGGGCTCTCAAGTTGCCGGTCGACCAGCTCTACGAGCGGCTCGGATGGCTGGACCCACGCGAGGACGGGCCCACGCCGAGCCGCCCGAGGACGGCGGGCGGCCCAAGCGTGGAGTTGGCGATCGAGGCCGACCCGCGGCTGTCGGCCCGACAGAAGTCGGCGCTGCGGGAGATGTACCGCACGCTCGTCGCAAGCGCCCCCGCGCCCAGCGCTTGACAGGCCGAGCGGCCGCTCGGCAGCCTACGCACGAGCACAGTCGGCGGTGCGGCAGCAGCGGCGGGAGACAGCATGCGCAGGGCGCAGGGAACCGACGTCGCGGCTGGCGGAGCCGTCAGCATCGTCGGCTGCAGCCTCGGTGGCGTCTACGCCCGCGAGCTGGCCCGCCGGCGCCCCGCGACGTACGCCTGGTCGTGACCCTGGGCAGCCCCTATCAGCTGGCCAGCCCCCGCCAGAGCCGGACGTCAGCGCTCTACGACCGATATACCCACCTGCACGTCCCGGCCGATGAGCTGCCGCGCGCGGGTCGGCCGGCGCGCCCACTCCCGGTGCCGGCGACATCGATCTTCACGCGCACCGACGGCGCCGTAGCCCCGGCGACCTGCACGGAGCCGCCCACCGAGCGGGCGGAGACCATCGAGGTGCAGGGAAGCCACAGTGGCCTGGGACACCACCCAGCGGCCGTCTATGCGATCGCCGACCGGCTGGCGCAGCCGACGGGGACATGGTCGCCGTTCGTGCCGCCGCGGGTGCTCCGGCGCCTCTACCCGGAGCCCCCCGACGGCCCCCTGCGGGCGGCGTCCTGACGCGACACCGGCTCCCGGCACCGGCTCCCGGCACCTGCTCGCCGGGGTAGCGGACCAGCTTCACGACGGGCTGGCCGTCGGCAGGCCCTGGTCGGCCGCGACCGCGAGCAGGCGGACGTCGTAACTCACCAGTGCCTGCAGCTCGTTGCGGTATCGGGCGGCGCTGGCGACGTGGACGGCGTCGAGGCTGCGCAGGTGCGCCGTCGGCAGTCGACAGGCGGCCTGGAGGACCGGGCTCCGCACGGGTACGAGGTCGAGCTTGCCAAGCAGAACTTCGCCGGCGTCGAGCACCTCGGACAGCCGCCCCGGGTCGAGCCGACGCACGGCCGCCGCCGTACGGAGAGCCCGGGCAACCTCCACCTGCGCGATCACGCTGCTGGCTCGGCCGTCCAGGGGAAGCGGGGCGAGCCACGCACGGAGTGCGGGGGACTCCGCCTCCGGCAACAGCAGCTTGAGCAGTGCCGAACTGTCGAGATAGATCACCTCTCGTCGGCGCGCTGCTCGAGCAGGATCTCCGTGAGGGTCGGCGTCCCCGGCGGCCGCGGCATGTCCAGGGGGACGAAGTCGAGCAGGTCGCCCTGGGCAGGGATGACGAACCCTTCGTCGATGTCGCGCTGCAACTGGGTGCGGGGATCCAGCTCTGGGGGCAGCGGAACCAGGCGCGCCACCGGCACCCCGCGCTCGGTGATCTCCACGACCTCCCCGCGCTTGACCAGCGCGAGCACCGCGCTGGCGTTGACCTTGAGGTCGCGAACCCCCCGCCGCTCCATGTGCTTCAGTGAAGCACATGGGGCGGCCGCTGCCAGTCTCAGATGTCCGGGCGGGAGCGCACCACGAGGTCGGCGAGCAGGGCCACCGCGGCGATGATGAGCCCGGAGACCAGCAACAGCAGCGTGTTGATGGCGATCCGCACGGGGTGCGCGATGACGTCGTACACGGCCTTGCCGAACCCCAGCACCAGCAGGCTGAGCGCGATCGGCATCAGCACCTTGATGGGGTTGAAGTACATGACCATCCGCAGCACCTGGAGGATGTAGCGGTAGGCGTCCCGGACGAATTTGAACTTGCTCTTCCCGGCGCGCTTGGCGTAGTCGATCGGGACGTAGCTGATCTCGTGCTGGTTGGACAGGAAGCTCACCGTCAGCGTCGTCACGCAGCTGAAGCCGGGAGGCAGCAGCCGCAGATAGGGCAGTGACACCTCCCGGCGGAAGGCCCGCAGCCCGGAGTTGAGGTCCGGGATCTTCACGCCCGTGAGCACCTGCGCGATCTGGCGGATCGTCCACTTGGCCGGCACGCGCAGCAACTTGTAGCTGCCCTCCTCGCTCCTCCGGGCGCCGACGACCTGGTCGATGGTCTGGTCGGCGTCGAGGCGCGCGACGAACTCGGGGATGCGCTCGTTGGGGTAGGTCATGTCGGCATCGGTCCAGACCACGACCTCACCACGGGCGTCGCGGGTGCCGATGCGCCGGATCGTGCCGGAACCCTGGTTGCGGTGGAAGGCGACGACGCGCAGCTGCGGGAAGCGGGCCTCCGCCTCGCGCAGCACGGCGAGCGTGTCGTCGGTGCTCTTGTCGTCGTAGCAGACCAGTTCGTAGGCATAGTCACTCGCGTCCATCGCGGCGCTGATGCGCTCGAGCTCGGCGAGCACGTGGTCCTGCTCGTTGAAGCAGGGCAAGACGATGGAGACGTACGGCGCCTCGCCGTCGGCCGCGCGCAGGGTCCGCTCCGCGGCGGCGGCGACCTCCACCTCGACGCTGCCGGCGGTGCGGCGCTGCGCGCTCCCGCGGGGGCCGGCGGCCGGGCGGGTGGAGGTGGTCGTCATGAGGGGTCAGGTTAGCGTCGCGAGGTGGCACCAGCCCCGCTCGTGCGCCTGCGCGCCGCCCTGTCCTCCCCCGGCAGCGACGACTTCACCGCCTACCGCCGGCTCGCGCACGCGCTGGCCGCGGAGTCGGAGACGTCGCTGCCGGTGTTCTACGCCGGATTCCTGCGGCACAAGGTGCTGGCCGGACGCGACATCTGGCTCGGGTCGCGCACGGTGCTCACGGCCGGGCAGCGGGCGCAGCGCGTGCACCTGCACGGACCGGGGGCGCAGCTGCGGATCGGCCTCGGGCCCTTCGGCATCACCTCGCGGCACGACACCTCGGTGGTCCGGGTGCGCGCCGGCGCCTCCTTCGACGTCTACGGCGTGGTGTCGCTGCAGCGGGGTGTACGCCTCGTCGTCGATGGTGGGGCGCTGCGGATCGGCCACGGCACCAACGTCAACGGGCTGAGCAAGCTCCTGTGCGCGGAGGCGGTGACGATCGGCCGCTTCTGCACGATCAGCTGGGACACCCAGATCAGCGACAACGACTTCCACAGCCTCACGGTGGACGGCGTCGCTGCGCCGATGACCGCGCCCGTGGTGATCGGCGACCGCGTCTGGATCGGCTCGGGCGCGGTCGTGCTCAAGGGCGTCACGATCGGCGACGGGGCCGTCGTGGCGGCCGGCGCCGTGGTCACCGCCGACGTCGAAGCCGGTGCCGTGGTCGCCGGGGTGCCCGCCCGTGAAGTGGGCCGCGCGGAGGCTTGGTCCTTCAGCTGACGGCCGCCCGCACCTCCCGTCGAGAAACAGCTTCTCGACACCGCCGCGCCGGCTCGACTGTCGAGGATCAGCACCGGAGCCCCCGCAGCAGGTGCGGCGCCCGGACGGCGAGGACCTCCTCGGCTTCCCGCACCAGCAGCCGGGGGGTCCACAGAACCTCCTCCTGGCCGTACTCCAGCGCCAGCCAGTCCCCCGACCGGAGCGCCAGGACGTTGCGCCGTCGGCGGTCGGCGTGCCGGGGCCCCTGCCGGGCGTGGATCTCCCCCAGGTATTCGATGCCGAGCTTGGCCTCCCGGTAGGCGAGGTCGCGCCGGGCAAGCCACCCGCCGACCTCGTCGTACACGTCGACCTGCGCCTCTGGACGGGGTAACCCGGCGTCGACGTACACGAGGCGGGTGCGGGTTTCCATCGGTGAACCCGCCTTCGGCTCCACTTCTGCCAGCAGGGCCGCGGCACGGACGAGCCCGCGATCCGCGCGCCGCCCCGTGAGCGCGGCGACGCGCGCCTCGACGACGGCCGGCGCGAGGCCGGTCCGGCCCAGGAGGGCGTCGAGGACGACGAGCGTCTCCACGCGCCGGCCGCCTCCCCTGGCGACGTCGACCGCGGTCCGCAGGGGTGCGGTGACCCGCATCCCGTCGACGACGACCACCTCGGCGGGCGCGAGCCCGACCCTGCTCGCGTCGACGTCGCGGCGCTGGAGCCGCAGCTCCCGGCCGACGGTGAGACGGGGGCGCGGCGGCAGGTCGAGCGCCGGTGCGAGCACCGCCGCCGCACACAGACCGGAGAGCGCGGCTCCCGGTGGCGCCACGCGCAGGGCTGCCCGACAGGCCAGCCAGCGGTCACCGAGGAGCAGCGTGTCGGCGTACGCGCCGTGCAGGACCTTGACCAGCTCCCCGCGACGCAGCGCCGCGCGCAGAGTGCTGTCGCTGCCCGTCGCGGCGAGCAATTCAGCTCGCGTGACGAGCCCGTCGCCGCCGGCGAGCAGGCGGCCCAGGTGTCTGTCCATGCCGCACCGTGCGACCACGGCAGGGGGTCCGGCTGGCGCGAAGGAGGATCTGGGGACGCCGCGCGGGGATTGTGGACGGACGGTACGGCGCGCCGACGTCGAGAAGCTGTTTGTCGACGGGGGCCTAGCCTGCCGCAGCGTGACCGCCGCCCAGGCCCCCCGCGAGCCGGCGCAGGCCGCGGCCACCCGCGTCGCTCCCGTCGGCACCCGGCCCCCTCGCTGGCGCGACCGGTTGCGGCTGCCGCTGGAGGGCCTCGGCGTGACCCTGCTCGGGCTCGTCGCCGCCTGGTGGCAGGTCCCCGCCCTGCGCGACCCCGACCAGTCGATCTACGACGACCTCATGACCCAGGCGATGGGCCCCGACCGGCACGGCCTCGCCCGCATGCTCACCCACGGCTTCTTCCCGAGCTGGACGCGCTACCAGTTCACCGGTGAGCCCTACGCCGCGAACACCCAGCACGAGACCCTTTATCCCGGCAGCATCCCCTTCCTGCTGTTGAAGACCTCCACCGCGATGGACGTGGTCATCGCGGTGCACATCGGGGTGGCCTTCCTCGGGACCTGGCTCTTCCTGCGGGTCGCGCTGCGCACCAGCGCCGTCGCCGCGCTCCTGGGGGCGGTCGCCTTCGGCCTGTCGAGCCAGATCCTCGGCCACATCACCCTCGGCGACCAGCTGCACGTGCTCGTCTGGACCCCCTGGGTCTTCTTCGGCACCCACCTGGCGCTCGAACGGGGACGGCTCCGCCATGTCGTCGGACTCGCGGTGGCGATCGGCCTGCAGTTCCTCGCCGGGCACCCCGAGGAGTGGGTCTACTGCATCGGCTCCGCCTGCCTCTACGCAGCTATCTGGGTGCTCGTCCCCGCCACCGCCGTCCCCGCCACCGCCGGCACCGGTGCGCCCACCACGGGAGGTACGGCGCCGCGCCGGACCGAGCGGGCGCGGCGGCTCCCCGGGCAGATAGGTCGGCGCGCGCTGCACGCCGCCAGCCGCGTCGGTGGTGGCCTGGCCGGCTTCGTCCTGCTCTTCGGCTGGGCGTTGCTGCCGGCGCTGTTGCTGCAGGCACAGGGCTTTCGCAGCGAGGGATTCAGCGAGCAGATCCCGGTGCCGCGGCTCGGCGGGGTCAACGTCCTGTTGCCCGACTACGGGCGCGTGCTGACCGCCGAGCGCTACGGCTTCGCCGGCGTCGTCGTTCTCGCCCTCTTCTGTCTCTACCTCGCCGCGGGTCGGGGTCGCGTCTGGCTGCGGGTCTTCCTCGGCGTGAGCGCCGCCCTCGGCTACACGATGGCGCTGGGGCACGTCAGCAAACACCCTGCCTTCTATGACTTCTTCTACGACCACGTCAGCCTCATCCACCAGTTCCGGGTCCCCGGGCGCTGGCTGCTGCTGACCTGCTTCGCCTTCGTGGTCGGCGGCGCGCTCGGGCTCGACACGCTGCTCGAGCGGGCCAGCGTGCGCGACCGGCTCCGCCGCGGGGCCCTCGCCCTCGTCGCGCTCGCCGGCGTCTTCGGCTTCGCCTTCCTGCTGGCCACCACGAACAACGACGGGGCGTCCTACCGCAAGTGGGCCCTCGCCGCCATGGCCGGCACGCTGGTCTTCGCCGCCGCGCAGATCCGGCAGGTGCCCCGCGCCGCGCTCGGCCTGGCGCTCGTCGTCGTGGCGGCGGTAGAAGCGCACCAGGCGCGACCCTCGGCGGAATACCGGCAGAAGGCCCCGGACGCGCTGTACGACGACTATGGCGCCCTCGCCCAGCGCGTCGCCGACTCGGGCGGCCGCTATGTCAGCATCGCCGGCGACCCGCTGCCGAGCCGCCCCGGTGTCGCCGGCCAGCGCGACGCGGTGACCATCCCCGCCAGCGTGCCGACGGATGCCAGGAGCCGGAACTACTTCCTCTCCGGCCAGCCCGGCAAGCTCGACCTGCGTCCGAACAACCACGTGGCGGTCGGTGCACAGGCCCTCAACGGCCGCGACAACGGCCTCGCCCCGTTCGGCCGCTACAAGGACTTCTTCGAGCGCGCCACCGGACTCGGTGGCAACATCGGCTCCTCGCGCCTTCCCGGCTCCAGCGCCTGCCCCTATGCCCCGGCCCCGCCCGTCGGCGGCTGCCCGCCGCCCCTGGCGCAGGGCGCTCCCGGGGTGGCGCAGAGCGTCGTCGGTGGCTGGCGGTGGCCGGCGCTGGACCTGCAGGGCCTCACGTGGGTGCTGGCCAACGAGGCGCTCCCGGCGGCGGACCAGCAGGTGCTGCGGGCCCATGGATTCACCCCCGACATGAAAGCCGCTTACGTGCAGGCCTGGCGTCGGCCCGCGCCGCCCCTGGTGCGGGTCGTGCACGCCGTCGACGTGCTCGGCACGCGCGCCGAGCGCCTCACCGCCCTCAGCGGCTACGACTTCGCCGGTCGGGCGATCGTGGAGCGGCCGACGGCGCTCGAGCCCGCGGTGGGCAGCGACACCGTGGCGGGCACAGACATCGGCCAGACCCGCGTCAGCACCGACGTCACGTTGGGCAGCGGCGGGCTCGTCGTGCTCGCGGACCCGTTCTACCCGCAGTGGCAGGTCACCGTGGACGGGAGGCCGGCGCCGATGCTGGCGGTCGACCAGGCCTTCCGCGGGGTCGTCGTGCCGGCGGGCCGGCACACGGTCGTCTTCACCTACGTCGACAGGCGCCTGCAGCTCGGGCTCGGTCTGGCCGGCGGCACCATCCTCGGACTCGCCGTCGCCGGTCTCGCCGGCGCGGCGCGCCGCCGCCGGCGGGGCCGCCCGCTGCCCGTCGTCGGCGGTGCCGATGCGGCGGCGTCCGAGCGACGTCACGCAACGCCGGCGGGCTAGCCGCTCCAGCCCCGGTCCGGCCATGCCGAAGGCCGGGGGGTGACCCTAGAGGCACGGGCCTGCCCCCCCGCGCCGCGCGAACCCCACCCTTCGGACATGATGCCCGGGCGGGAGCGTGCGCGCCTCGATGCGCTGCGCGCCTACGCGGTGCTCGACAGCGCACCCGAGGACGCCTTCGACGACATCGCCCGGTTGGCCGCGCTGATCTGCGGCACGCCCATGGCCGCGGTCAGTCTCGTCGACGCGGACCGCCAGTGGTTCAAGGCCAGGCAGGGGCTCGCGCTCAGCGAGACCCCCCGCGACGTGTCCTTCTGCGACCACGCCCTGCAGGAGCCCGACGCGGTGCTGGAGGTCTTCGACGCCACCGACGACCCCCGCTTCGCGACCAACCCCCTCGTGCTCGACGACCCGCGCATCCGCTTCTACGCCGGGGCACCGCTCGTGACCAGCGACGGCCACGGCCTGGGCGCACTGTGTGTGCTCGACAGCAGCCCCCGGGCGCTGTCCGACGCCCAGCGCGACGCGCTGCAAGCCCTCGCGCGCCAGGTCGTCGGGCTGCTCGAGGCGCGCCGTACGGCGGCCGCGCTCTGCAACGCACTCGCGGAGGCCGAGCGGGCGGCGACCGCGGCACATGATGCGCGCGAGCAGTTCCGGCTCGCCTTCGACGAGGTGCCCGTCGGCATGCTGGTCGTCGGTCTCGACGGGCTGCTGCGGCAGTGCAACACGGCCTTCGCGCAACTCGTGGACCGCACGCCGGAGGAGCTGGCGGGCGTGCCGGTGGCCCAGGTGACGGCAGACGGTGAGCGTGGGGCCGACATGGCTGTCGTCAGCCGACTCCTCGCCGGCGAGGCCAGGACCGTGGCCCGGCAGAAGCAGTACCGCCACCGTGCCGGCCACCCCGTGGACGCGCTCACGACGACCGCCCTGCTGCGTGCGCCCGACGGCTCCCCCAGGGCGCTGCTCTCGTGGGTCGAGGCCGCCGGCGACGAGCGCACCGCCGAGCGTGAGCTGCTGGGCGCGCGGGCCGCGCTCGACGCGATCATCAGCATCGACGATGCGGGCATCATCGTCTCGTGGAACGCCGGCGCTGAGGCGGTCTTCGGCTGGCTGCGCTCCGAGGCACTCGGGCGCACCCTGGAGATCATCCAGCCACCGTCACAGCAGGTCGCGCTGCTCGCGGCCCTGCGCCGACTCGCAGAGGGGTCCGAGCCCGTCCTCGCGGGTCGCACCCTGCGGCTTCGCGCCCGCCGCCGCGATGGCCGCCCCCTGCCGGTGGAGGTGTCGCTCTCGCGCTGGTCTGTCGGTGGCAGGGACTACGTCACGGTGGTCATCCGCGACGTCACCGCCAGCCTCGTCGAGGAGCGTCGGGTGGCCCTGGCCGAGGCGGCGGCCGCGGCCGCGAACACCGCCGCGACCGTCGAGGAGGCCGTCGGCCTGCTCTTCGACGCGACGCGGACGGCGTGGGGCTGGTCGAGGGCGTCCTATGCACCAGTGACCGAGGGCGAGGTCGCCGGCACGCAGGTGGTCCGGCGCGACCTGGCCCACGAGCCCGCCCGCCACCACGACGCCGCCGACGCCGACGCCGACGCCGACGACGCCGACCACGACGTCGAGCTGACCGTCCACGTCCGGGTCGGTGCGCGGGCGGTCGGCACGGTGACGTTGATCCAGCAGGCCAGCACCGGTGCCGACGGGCTGCCGACGCGCGTGCTGCTCGACGACGACGGGTTGCTCGCGGTCGCCCGCGTGGGCGACCACCTCGCCCGGGTCGTGGAGCGCGAGCAGGCCGCGCGAGCGGCGCTCGAGCGCGCGCGGCGCGACCCGCTGACCGGTCTCGGCAACCACAACCACCTCGCCGCCGTGGCCGCCCCGCTGCTCGTCACCGCGGCCGGGGGTGGCCCCGGCTGCGCCCTGCTGCTGCTCGACGTGGACCGCTTCCGCGGTGTCAACGACGCGCTGGGCCACCACGCGGGTGACGAGCTGATCGCGCGCATCGCGGCCGCCCTGATGACCGGTGCCCCCGACGGTGTGATCGTCACCCGGCGGGGCGGCGACGAGTTCACCCTCCTGGTGACCGACACCGACGCGCTGCCGGGCCACGGTGACCGCACCGAGCGGGTGCTGGCGCTCGGCTGGCGGCTGCTCCGCCGCGCCGCAGGACCCTTTCGGATCGACGGACTCGACGTGTCCGTGGAGGCAAGCGTCGGTGTCGCGCTGACCCCCGAGCACGGCACCGACCTCGACGGGCTGCTCGGCCAGGCCGACACGGCCATGTACGTCGCGAAGCGCTCCGGCTCGGGAGTCGAGCCGGCGAGCCCCGCGGCGCGGCAGGTGACGGCGGCCCAGCTCTCCCTGCTCGCGCAGCTGCCCCGGGCGATCACGAAGGGACAGCTACGGCTGCACTACCAGCCGCAGCTCGACGCCCGCGGCCGGCTGCGCGGCGTCGAGGCGCTCCTGCGGTGGGAGCACCCGGAGTTCGGCCTGCTGCCGCCCGGGGCATTCCTGCCCCTGGCGGAGCCGACCAGCCTCATGGTCGACCTGACCCGATGGGTGCTCGATGCCGCTGTGCACCAGGCCGCGCTCTGGCTGGGCCAGGGTCACCGCCTCGTCATCGGCGTGAACCTCTCGCCCCGCACGCTCCGGCACCCCGGTCTCGAGCAACTCGTCGTCGACGTGCTGGACCGGCATGGCCTGCCGCCTGAGCTGCTCGTGCTGGAGGTCACGGAGACCGCGCTCATGGCGCAGCCCGAGAAGGCGGCGCGGGCTCTCGTGGCGCTCCGGGAGCTGGGCCCCCGGCTGTCCCTGGACGACTTCGGCACCGGCTATACGAGCCTGGCGTTGCTCCGGGACCACTCCTTCGACGAGATCAAACTCGACCAGTCCTTCGTGGCCCGGGCGACGACGAGCCCGCCCGACGCGGCGATCGCGCACAGCGTCGTCGAGCTGGCGCACCGGCTCGGGGTGGTCGCCGTCGCCGAGGGGATCGAGGACGCCGACACGGCCCGGCTGGTCCGCGCCCTCGGCTTCGACGTCCTGCAGGGCTACCACCTGGGTCGCCCCGACACCGCCGACGCCCTGGCCGGTCTGCTGGGGCTCTCGGCGCGCGAGTCGCCCCTGGCGACAGCGGGCCGCGGCGGGGGCCGCGGCTAGACTTGCCGGGACCGCGCGGGGCCAGCACCCCCGCCCCGGGGCGGCCTCGCCCCCGCGAGCCGGTCGCCCAGCCGCAAGGGAGGAGCCGAATGGCCACCGCGCTGGAGCCCGATCTCGCCGCTGCCCCAGCGCCGCGGCCCGCGGACGACGCCGAGCTGGAGGCGCGCCGCCGTACCCAGACCCGGGTCCGCTTCGAGCTGCTGTCGGGGATGGTGCGCAAGGACTTCAAGCTGAAATACCAGGGCAGCGTGCTCGGCTTCATCTGGTCGCTGATCAACCCGCTCTTCCTCTTCGCGGTCTACGGCTTCGTCTTCGGTCTCGTCCTCGGCACGGGCATCCCCGGCTTCCCGATCTACGTCATGAGCGGGTTGCTGACGTGGAACCTGTTCGCCGGGTCGCTCGCGGGATCCACGATGGCGGTGGTGGGCAACGCCGGCCTGGTCAAGAAGGTGCGGTTCCCGCTGCAGGTGCTGCCGCTGTCGGTCGTGGGGTTCGCGATCGTGCAATACGTGCTGCAGATGGCCGTGCTGCTCGTCGTCGTGGTGTCCGTGCGCGCACACGACCTCGGCCTGAACACCCTGCTCGCCGTGCCGGCGCTCACGGTCGCCATCGTCTTCACCTGCGGGTGCTGCTTCGCCGCCAGCGCGCTCAACGTGCGCTACCGCGACACGGGCCACCTCGTCGAACTGCTGCTCATCGCCTGGTTCTGGCTGACCCCGTGCATCTATGGAGCCGGGCTCATCGCCAAGCTCGTCGGGGATCACCACACCGTGCCGCAGTGGCTCTACCGCGTGTATTTCTCCGACCCTCTCGCCATCGTCGTCGCCACGATGCAGCGGGCGATCTACGGCGACGACCTCGCCCGCAACGGGGGCGGCCAGCGGGTGCTCGCCGCCGCGGGCTATTCCTTCTACCTGGAGCAGCTCGCCGTCGCGGGCGTCATCGCGGTGACCACCTTCTGGCTCGGGCGCCGGCTCTTCCGCCGCATGCAGGCGGACTTCGCCGAGGAGCTCTAGCCCGTGCCAGGCGCTCCGGCCGTCGGCACCTGCGCCGGACGGCTGTCGCGGGACGACGAGGCGTGACCGCCGGCAGCAGCCAGCGCGTCACCGTCGTCGTCGTCAACTACAACGGCGCCCACCTGCTCGCCCCATGCCTGCTGGCGCTGCGGGCACAGGACCTCGAGCCCGGTGCTTTCACCACCGTCGTGGTCGACAATGCCTCGCGCGACGGCAGTCTCGCCCTGCTCGAGCGTGACTTCCCCGAGGTCCGCGTGGTCGCCAACACCGACAACCGCGGCTTCGCCGGGGGCAACAACAGCGCGCTGCGCGACGTCACCACGCCGTACGCCGCCTTGTTGAACAACGATGCGGTGCCCGAGCCCGGGTGGCTGCGCGAGCTGCTCGCCCCCTTCGACGCCCCCGGCGGGCAGCGGATCGGGATGACGACCGGCAAGGTGGTCTTCCTCCCCCGCTTCCTGCGCCTCCGGCTCGTGACGGCCGGCTTCACCCCGGGCGCGCACGACTCCCGGGACCTCGGCGTCCGGGTGCACTCGATCGAGGTCGACGGCGTCGACGTCACCACCCGGGTGCTGTGGGAACGGCTCACCTTCGGCCGGGAGGGGCCGCCCGGCAGCGCTTTTTGGTGGACCCGGCCGGCCGGTGAACTGCTCGTCCCGGTGCCGGCGGAAGGACCGGTCACCCTGCGCGTCACGTGGGCGGCGGAGGTCGCCAAGGCCGTCGCGCTCGACTGGGACGGCGGCACGGCCACGCTGTCGGCGCCGGCGCACGACCCGGCGACGGCGACCCTCGAGCTGCCGGCCGACGCCCCCCGGGTCGACGTCGTCAACAACGTCGGGGGCGTGGTGCTGACGACGGGGTACGGCGCCGACCGCGGCTACCAGGCGATCGACGACGGCCGCTTCGACGACCCCGCCGAGGTCTTCGCCGGCTGCGGCAACGGGATGGCGCTGCGCTCGTCCATCGGGCACGCGGTCGGCTGGTTCGACGAGGACTTTTTCCTTTACTACGAGGACACGGACCTCTCCTGGCGCGTCCGGGCCCGCGGCTTCCAGGTTCGCTACGTGCCCACCGCCGTGCTGCGCCACCACCACGCCGCGACCAGCGGCGAGTGGTCCCCGCTCTTCGTCTTCCACACCGACCGCAACCGGCTCCTCATGCTCACCAAGGACGCCACCGCGACCCTGGCGCTGCGCGAGGTGCCCCGCTATGCCGTGACGACCGTGGCGCTGGCGGCCCGGCTGGCTCGCTCCGCCGCCGCCACCAGGACCCGCCCGGCGCTGCGTCCGCTGCACGCGCGGCTGCGGGTCGTCGCGTCGTACCTGCGCCTGCTCCCGGTCATGCTGCACCGACGCCGCGGCGTGACGCGCACCGCCGCCGTCGGTCGCGGTGAGCTCGAGCGGCTGCTCGTCACCCACGCCAGCTGGACCGAGGAGGCCGCGTGACCCCGACCCCCCCCGACCGCCCCCGCGCAGCGGTCTACGACCGCTACTGGCGCAGCCAGGGCGGCGGCGAGCGGCACGCCGGCATGGTCGCCCAGGTGCTCGCCGCGGACGGCGCGGCCGTGGACCTCATCGGGCACGAGGAGACCGACCTCGACGAGCTCGCCGACCACCTCGGCCTCGACCTGTCCGCCTGCCGCTACCGCCAGGTGCCCGACCGCGGGGAGCTGGCCCTGGCCGAGGTCACCGCCGACTACGACCTGTTCGTCAACGCGACCTACATGAGCCGCATCCCGTCGAAGGCCCGCCGCTCGGCCTACCTCTGCTTCTTCCCCACCCCGCCCGATCACGACCTCTCCGCCTGGCGCAAGGCGGTCGCCCGCCGGGTGGGTCCCCACGTCAGCGGCATCGTCGAGAACATCGAATACGGCAAGGGCTGGTTCCCTCCCGAGGGCGGCCGTCGCCGCACCTGGGTGTGGACCTCGGGCGACGGGATCCTCACGCTGCCGCCGGGCGAGCGACGCCGGCTGTCCTTCGCCATCGGGCGACCGGGGGCGCCGCGCCCGGCCACGGTGCGCCTCGTCGAGGACTCCGGGCGCGAGCACGCCGTCCTGCGAGCCGAGGCGACGTGGAACTCCCACGTCGTCGACCTGGGTCCGAGCCCCGAGGGAGCCGAGCTGCACTGGCTGTCCGACACCTTCGTCCCGGGCGGCTCCGCCGGTGGCGTCGACGACCGCACGCTCGGGGTGGCGGTGAGCCGGGCGCATCTCGTCGGGGCGGCCTTCGGCCCGCGGCAACGACTCGCCGGCCGCTTCCCCTGGTTGCTGCGGAGCACGGTCGGCGGATCCTGGCTGGACAGCTACGACGTCGTGCTCGCCAACTCCGCCTACACGGCCGGCTGGGTCGGGAGGCTGTGGGGCGACGGGGCCGCCGCCCGCACCCAGGTGCTCTACCCGCCGATCGCCACCCAGGAGCTGCGCCCGGCTGGGCGGCGCGAGCACGCGGTCGTCACGGTCGGGCGGTTCTTCGCGCCCGGGCTGGGCCATGCCAAGCGGCAGCTGGAGATGGTGCAGGCCTTCGGGCGGCTGCACATGGAGCGCCGTCTGCCGGGGTGGCGGCTGCACGTGGTGGGTGGCTGCGAGCCGAGCCAGGAGCCCTACCTCGACGCCGTGCGCACCGCCGCCGCGGGCCTGCCGGTGACAGTGCTGGCGGACGCGCCCCGGGCCGAGGTCGAGCGGCTGCTGTCCACCGCGTCGATCTTCTGGTCGGCGACGGGCCTCGGCGCGGACGCCGAGGCCGAGCCGTGGAACGCCGAGCACTTCGGCATGACCACCGTGGAGGCGATGGCGGGGGGATGCGTGCCCGTCGTCATCGACCGGGCCGGCCAGCGGGAGATCGTCCGCGAGGGTGTCGACGGCTTCCGCTGGGAGACGCTCGACGACCTGCTCGACCGCACCGTCGAGGTGGCGCGGGACGAGGCGCTGCGGGCCCGGCTCGCCGCCTCGGCCGTCGGGCGTGCCGCGGCGTACGACGAAGATGCCTTCCGGACGCGCTGGCGCTCGATCGCCGCCTCGGCCGATCTGCTGCCGTGAGGGGCCAGTGCGCGTAGGGCTCGACGCGACGCCGCTGCTCGGCACCAGGACCGGCATCGGCCGCTACGTCGAGCATCTGGCCCGCGAGCTCGCCGTGCTGGCGGCGGGCGACGGGGGGCCGCGGCTCGTCGCCACCGCCTTCTCGCTGCGCGGGCTCGGCGGCCTGCCCGGCGCCGTACCCCCCGGGGTGCCCACCCGGGCCCGCCCATTCCCGGCAAACCTGCTGCAACGGCTGTGGTCCCGCGGCGACTGGCCTTCCGTCGAGCTGCTCGCCGGCGGGGTGGACGTCTTCCACGGCACCAACTTCATTCTCCCGCCGCTGCGACGGGCCCGCGGCGTCGTCACCGTGCACGACCTCGCCTACCTGCGGCTGCCCGGTGTGGTCGACCCGGTCTCGCTGCGGCTGCGTGACCTCGTGCCCCGCGGCCTCGCGCGGGCCGCCGTCGTCGTCACGCCGTCGCAGGCGACCGCCGATGACGTGGCACAGGCCTACGGCGTGCCGAGCGACTCCCTCGCCGTGACGCCACTGGGGGTGGAGCCCTCCTGGCTGAGCACGCCGGCACCCGACCCTGGCTGGCTCGCCGCACACGGGCTGCCCGTCGACTACCTGCTCGCGGTCGGCACCCTCGAGCCGCGCAAGGACCTCGCCACCCTGCTGCGCGCGGTGGCACTGCTCCCGCCGGACACCCCGCCGCTGGTGCTCGTCGGGCCACCGGGCTGGGGGCCTGCCCTCGAGGTCGCCGGACTCCCGCCGGGTCGAGTGGCAGCGGCGGGCTACCTCACCCAGGACGTGCTGCGGCAGGTGGTCGCCGGCGCCACCTGCCTGATCTTTCCCTCGCTGCTGGAGGGCTACGGCCTGCCGCCGCTGGAGGCGCTCGCCGCCGGCACCCCGGTGGTGGCGAGCGACCTCGCCGTCACCCGCGAGGTGCTGGGCCCGCACGCGGTGCTGGCGCCCGCGGGCGACCCCGAGGCCTTCGCCGCGGCCATCAGCCTGGTGCTCGCCGGAGGCGCGCCCAGCACCGCTGCCGAGCGCCGCGCCTGGGCCGGTGAGCGGACGTGGGCGGCTTGTGCGGCGGCGACTCTGGCCGCCTACCGGCGTGCCTGTGCGGCCTGAGGTCGGCGCGCGGCTACCGTGGGGCGCGACGCCACCGGTGGAGGTGGCATGTTGAGGAGGACGCGTGAACCGCAAGGACCTCGTCAGCGCCGTCGCCGACAAGGCCGGCGTCTCGACGAACGATGCCGACCGGGTGCTGGATGCCTTTCAGGCGATCGTCTTCGACGTCGTCGCCAAGGGTGCCGACAAGCTGACCCTGCCGGGCTTCCTCACCTTCGAGCAGGGCAGCCGCTCCGCTCGCGAGGGGCGCAACCCGGCCACCGGCGAGACGATCCAGATCGCCGCGGCGAAGACCGCGAAGGTGACCGCCGGCAGCAAGCTCAAGGCCGCCGCCGCCGGCTGACGCCCGCACCACCGCCCAGCACGCAGGCGCCGCCGTCGACGTTCCCTGAGACGGCGGCGCCGTCGCGTTCGTTGCCAATGCGAGACCTGCTCGATCGACGATGAAGGAGCCCCCGTGGCGCTGTGGGACAACCTCAAGACCAAGACTGCCGACATGAACAGCCAGCTCAAGACGAAGACTGGGCAGTTCAAGAACAAGGACTTCGCCGATGGGGCCATGGCCATGTGCGCGCTCGTCGCGGCCGCCGACGGCAAGATCGACCAGTCCGAGCGGGCAAAGACGGCGGGCTTCATCACCAGCAATGACGTGCTCTCCATCTTCCCGGCCGCCGAGTTGCGGACGAGCTTCGACCGTTACTGCGACAAGCTCTCAGCCGACTACGACTTCGGCAAGATCGAGGCGATCCAGGCTGTCGGCAAGCTCAAGAAGAAGCCGGACCAGGCCCGCGCGGTGATCCAGGTCGGGATCATCATCGGCGGGGCCGACGGGGAGTTCGACGCGGACGAGAAGCGCGCCGTGAAGGACGCCTGCCACGCCGCCGGCATCGACCCGGGCGAGTTCGACCTCTAGCTGCCGCGGAGCCGCCGGCCCCCCTGCCCCGCCCCGCCCCCGCCCCCCGCCCAGCCCCCCGCGCCTCGCGCTTTGTGCTGCGCCGCGGCGACACAGACCGCGAGCCGCCCCCGCAGCCTCGCGCTTTGTGCTGCGCCGCGGCGACACAGACCGCGAGCCGCCCCCGCCGCCTCGCGCTTTGTGCTGCGCCGCGGCGACACAGACCGCGAGCGGCAGCCCAGCCGCTTCGCCGGTGCTCTCTGATCACCACCGTGCCGCCACCGGATCCAGGACGCGCATGCAACTTGCGCAACTGGATTGCGTAGCGTAGGAAGGGGCACATGCCGAGGCCGAGCCCAGTTCGCGACGCCGTGCGCAGTGTGCTGCTCGGGGAACGTCGGCACGCACTGACGCTCGACGACCTGCAGGCCGCCGTCCGCGCGCGCGGGGTGCCGGCCGACCCGTCCTCGGTCTTTCGCGCGGTCACCCACCTGGAGCGCGAGCACGTCGTGACGCGGGTGTCCCTTGGCGACGGGCAGGCCCGCTTCGAGGCACCCTCCCCCCATCATGAGCACGTGGTCTGCCGCGTCTGCGGCGCGGTCGAGGCGGTGCCCGGCTGCCTGCTGGCCAGCGTGCGCTCGGGGGTCGAGGCGGCCACCGGCTTTTCCGTGGAGACGCACGACGTGGTCCTGTCCGGTCGGTGCCCCGGCTGCCGGGCCGAGGCGAGCTCGTGAGCCGAGGCCCCGCCCGCGCCGGCCTCGGACTGCTCGCCGCCCTGATGGTCGCGGGCCTGCCGGCCTTGACCGCCTGCAGCGGCGCCGACGCCCCCCGCCCAGCCGGCGACAAGCTCGGCGTGGTCGCCGGCACCAACGTCTGGGGTGACGTCGCGCGCCAGGTCGGCGGGGACCGGGTCAGCGTCACCTCGGTGCTGTCCGACCCCGCGGCCGATCCGCACCTCTACTCCGCCAGCGCCCGCGATGCAGCAGCGATCAGCGCGGCGCGGGTGGTCGTGGTCAACGGGCTGGGTTACGACGCCTTCATGGACAAGCTGCTGGCCGCATCCGTCGGCCGGGACCGCGTGGTCGTGGTCGTGGCCGATGTCGTGCACGCGCCGGCCGATGCCAACCCGCACCTGTGGTACGACCCGGCGTACCCCCCTCTCGTCGCCCGTGCGGTCGCCGACCAACTCGGGCTAGCGGATGCGCCCCACGCGGCGGACTACCGGGCCCGTGCCGACACTTTCACGGCTGCGCTCGCGCCGTGGACGGCCGCGGTCACGGCCATCCGCAGCCGGTACGCCGGCGCAACGGTCGCCGTGACCGAGCCGGTGCCCGGCTACCTCATCGCGGCCGCAGGGCTGACCGACGCGACACCGGAGTCCTTCGCCAAGGCCATCGAGGACGGCGTCGAGCCGCCCACGGCGAGCGGGGCGGCGATGGATGCCCTGCTCTCCGGGCACCGGGTGCGGGCCTTGCTCTACAACAGCCAGGCGACCAGCCCGGTGACCCGACGGGTGCAGGACCTCGCGCACTCCGCCGGGGTCACGGTGGTCCCGGTCACCGAGACGCTGCCACCCGGTGAGCCCGACCTGCAGCACTGGCAGGCGGACCAGGCGCGCGCCCTGCTGACCGCACTGGGGGGCTGAGCCGTGGGCGCCGCGACCGTGACGCTGCGCGGGGCCACGTTGCGCTACAGCGCCCGAACGTTGTGGAGCGGCCTCGACCTCGACCTCGCGGCGGGGGAGTTCCTCGCCGTCCTGGGTCCCAACGGGTCCGGCAAGACCAGCCTGTTGAAGGTCCTGCTCGGCCTCACCCGGCTCAGCGACGGGGAGGTGTCGGTGGTGGGGCGTCCACCCCGACGTGGCAGCAGCCGGCTCGGCTATGTGCCCCAGCAGCGGGCCTTCGACCGGGACACCCCGCTGCGCGGCCGCGACCTCGTCCGGCTCGGGCTCGACGGTCACCGGTTCGGCCTACCGCTGCCGAGGCGGGCGGCCCGGGACCGGGTGCGGGAGGCCGTCGCCGCCGTCGGCGCCACGGCCTACGCCGACGCGCCGGTCGGGCTGCTGTCCGGCGGTGAGCAGCAGCGCCTGCGGATCGCCCAGGCGCTGCTCGGCGACCCCGCTGTGCTGCTCTGCGACGAGCCCCTGCTGTCGCTTGACCTGGCCCAGCAGCAGGCTGTCAGCTCGCTGCTCGACGAGCGCCGACGCCGCAGTGGCACGTCGGTCGTCTTCGTCACGCACGAGATCAATCCAGTGCTGCCGATGGTCGACCGCGTCCTCTACCTCGTGGACGGCAGGTGGGCGATCGGCACGCCGGAGGAGATCATGACGACTGAGCGGCTGTCCGCGCTCTATCGCACGCAGGTCGATGTGCTGCGGGTGCGCGGCCGGCTCGTCGTCGCCGGAGCTCCGGAGGAGCACGGGCACCACGCGCATGACCACGCCCACGTGGAGCCGAGCCGGTGAGCACCTGGCAGTTGCTGCAGCTGGCGTCGGTGCAGAACGCCCTGCTCGCCGCCCTGGTGATCGGCGTCGCCGCCGGTGTCGTGGGCCCCTTCGTGGTGGCACGCCGGATGGCCTTCGCCGTCCACGGCATCGCCGAGCTGGCGTTCACGGGCGCCGCGGCCGGCCTGCTCGCCGCCGACCAGCCCGTGCTCGGCGCGCTCGTCGGCTCGCTCGTGGTGGCGACGCTGCTCGCGGCGCTCGGACAGCGGGAGGCGCAGCGGGATTCCTCGATCGGCGTGGTGCTCGCCTTCGGGCTCGGCCTCGGCCTGCTGCTCCTGCACTACTACCGCGGCTTCGCGACGGCCGCGACCAACATCCTCTTCGGGCAGGTCAACGGCGTCAGTGAGCGTCAGCTGGGACTCCTCGTGGGACTCGCGATCCTCGTCGTCACGGGGGTGGCGGTGCTGTGGCGGCCCCTGGTCTTCGCCAGCATCGACCCCGAGGTCGCCGAGGCCCGCGGCGTACCGACCCGGCTCGTCTCCCTGCTCTTCCTCTTCCTGCTTGCCTTCACCGTGACCGAGGCGGCCCAGATCGTCGGGACACTGCTCGTGCTGAGCCTCGTCATCACGCCGGCGGCGGCCGCCCAGCGCCTCACCGCCGGGCCGGGTGCCGCGGTCGCCGTCGCCGCCTGCCTCGCCGTGGCCGCCGGCGACGGCGGCATCGCGCTCAGCGTGGCCGGCGACGTGCCGCCGAGCGTGTTCGTCACCACCATCAGCTTCACGCTCTATCTGCTGGCGCGGGTGCTCGGCGGCGCCCGCCGCTCCCGTCAGGGGCGCCGTCTGGCGGCGGTCGTCGGCGCAGCGGCTGACGACTCCCACGGCGGCCCCACCCCGTGATCCGCTGGGTCTAGCCCCCAGAAGTGGGCGCGATTCCACGCGGATCACGGGCTGGGTAAGGCGGCGTACGGCGGCGGGTACGGCGGGCGGGGGCGGCGGGCGGCGAGGCTAGCTGGTCCGGCGCAGCCTCCGCCGAGCCACCAGGAGCACCCCGAGCCCACCGAGCAGCCCGATCCCGGTGGCCCCCAAAGCGCCACCGAGGCCGGTGAACGCGAGCGTCCGGGTCGGCTGCACGGCCGCCGCGGGTGCCTTCTTCGGCGCGCCCTTCTTGACCACCTTCTTGGCCACCTTCTTGACGGCCGTCTTCTTCGGGGTGACCGCCGTGGCGGCGCCGGGGGCGGTCACCGGGGCACCGGGCGTCGCCGTGTCGACCCGCGGCCCGAATGCCTCGAACTCGGCGACGGTCACCTTGAACGCGTTGGGGGTGACCGGGCAGTCTGAACTCGAGGTGGGGTCCGCGTCCTGGTCGCCGCGGAAGTCCGGGGCGCCCGTGCACTGGTTGCTGCGAGCGACCAGCCGCAGGTGGTCCGCGGTCACCGCGGCGGGCAGCGTGACCGAGCGCAACGCCACGTCCGGGGCCAACGTCCGCGGCCGGCGGCCGGGGAAGAAGTCGTCCGGGCTGCTGTAGACGGTGCCGTAGCTCGCGCCGCCGTCGGAACTCGCCTGCACGTCGAAGGCGCGCAGGTCGATGATCCGGCCCTGGAAGTCGCTCGAGGCCGCGGCATCGAGCGGGTGGTGCAGCGCACTGATCGACAGACGCTGCACGGTCCGGCTGCCGCCGAGGGCGATCGTCCAGGCGCGACCGGCGACCGGCGTGGCCGCCGCGGTGCCGTCGTACCCGGTGTTGGTGCCTTCGTTGTCGTCGATCAGCTCACCGGGGCGGACGCTGCCCGGCGCGACCACGCTCGCCCCGCTCGCCGCCGACGCGAGGTTGCGGGCCACCCGGAAGGTCTGCGCGACCACCTGGCCGTCCGCATAGCTGGCCGTGAACCGCTGGAGGCCATAGCCGGGGGCCCGGACGACGAACGAGTACGGCGAGCCGACCATGTCGGCGGTCGCCGGCTGCTGACCGGCGATCGTGGTGGCCAGTGGGGTGGCGCGGGCGCTGTAGGTGCCGACGTAGATCTGCGCGGGGACCTTCGCGCCCGTCACCTCGTCGACCACGTCGAAGGTGACCCGGGCGTTGTCCGCGGCCGTCGGGGAGGCGAAGCCGGGCACCGGGTCGGTGTTGTCGCTGGGTGCGATCGTCGTCGCGGCGGTGTTGCCGGTGGCGGGGACGCTTACGGCGGGGCTGGCGCTGTTGGCGCCGAGGCCGCGCTGGGCGAAGGCCTCGCTGACCGTGCGGTAGTCGTCGCTGGCGGCGCCGGCCGGGTTGCGCAACAGGACCGAGGCGAGGGTGGCGTTCTTCATGTCGACGAACGTGGGGGTGCCGTTGGCCTGCAGGATCAGCGAGTCGTAGAGGTAGTGGATCCAGCGCCGGTTGCCGGGGCAACCGTCGAAGGTGGGCGCCGGGGAACCGTCGGCCCGCTCGCCGAGCGCGCAGGCCTTCTGCAGCGCCACGTCGGAGTCGGGGATGCCCTTGCCGTTCCAGGAGTCGATGAGCGCCTGCCGCATGTGCATCTGCGCGGCATTCCAGATCTCGCCGTCGGCGTGCACCTCCGGCCCCGTGGTGTCGAAGCCGAACTCGCCGTAGGTGAGCGGGTTGTCGAGCAGGTTGTAGTCCCGGATGCCGCGGACCTTGTCGCCGGTGACGTAGGCGCCCTCGGCATACCGGTCCTCACCGCCCTTGCCCGCGACGCCGAAGGCGTTGAGGAACTCGATGGCGTCGAGGTCGCTCCAGCTCTCCCCCATCGACCCGCCCTGCCTGCCGGACAGCCCCGTGTTGGGCCCGGCGATGAGGCGGTTGCTGATGGCGTGCGTGTACTCGTGCAGGAAGACCGAGCTGTCGAGGTCGCCGTCGGCGCAGGGGCCGGCGAAGCCGACGATCGGCTGGAAGAGGTATTGGTTCGTGATCCCGGGCACCCCGTCCTGCAGGGTGATCTGGTTGGCGTTGTTGCGTCCCGTGACCGGCACCGACTCTCCGGTGGTCCCGCTGGCGGTCACGATGGCGAGGTTGGTGATCGCGGCGTTCTGGGCGTTGCCGAGCTCCGGGTCACCGGCGACGCCGGCTCCGCTGCCGTTGGTGGTCTGCAGGGAGCCGGTGGAGTCGTTGAGCCCCAGGCGGTAGGCGAAGTCGTGGATGCGGTTGTGGCCGGTGAACAGGTTGGTGATGGACGCGTTGATGTCACCCTGCTGCGGGGTGAGCAACGACGTCGGGTCGCACTTGGCGGTCTTCCACTGGTCGGTGAAGGTCGGCGCGTAGTCGCGCGTCGGACTCGTGTACGGCGTCGCGGGGGCGCCCGGCGTGAGGCTGGTCGAGTCCTGCGCGTTGGTGGTGACGGCGTTGTTGCCGAGGGTGGCGAAGGTCGGGACGCCGTTCTGCGTGTCGTAGACCGTGGGGTTCTCGACCGTGTTGAAGAAGATCTGACAGCCGGCGGTCGACTTGCTGCCCGTCATGTCCGTCGACCTGGTGCCGCAACCGGTTGAGCGGTTGTCCGCAGCGGGCAGACCCACGGTCTGCAGCCCGAGCACGGGGTTGGCCTGGAAGAACTTGAAGGTCGGCGGTGCGCTGACCGACCCGGCGATGGGCAACGTCGGCGTGCCGGGGGTCGTCGCCGCCAGCGGGGTCTCGGCGGCCACGTAGGCGCCGGCGACGGTGAACGGGCCGACGAACGGCCCGAGCGGGTTGGGCGACGGGCAGATCTCGGCGGAGAAGGTGTCCGTCGCGGTGCTGGGCGGCGTGAGAGTCGCCGTGACGGCCTCCGGGCTCGTGGCGGTGTCGCTCGTGCCGATGCTCGCGCCCCCGCGGTAGACGTTGAGCACGAAGTCGTCACCTGGGTTGACGCCGTTGGCGACCACGGCCAGGGAGGCCGACGCCGCCGGCACCGTCAGCGGGACACGCGGCCCGCAGCCGGTTGCGGTGTACGTCGCGACGAAGGTTCCGGGGGTTGGTGCCGGCCCCGCGGGCGCCGCCGTGGGCAGGGACACGCTGCGCAGCGCCGGGTTCCCGGCGCTGCCGGCCGCCGCGGTGTCGACGGCGTCGCGGCGCAGCAGCACCCGGCCGTCGGTGGCGTCGACGAAGCTCGTCGCCGCGGTGGCCAGGCCGCCGGCGACGTCGGAGACGTCGGTCTCCCAGGCCAGGCGCGCGGGGCCCGATGTCATCGGCAGCGCCGCGAGCCGGGTCAGCTGCTGCTGTGCCAGCCCCCGTGCGGCCACATGGGTGAAGCCGGCCTTATCGACGGTCCCGGCTGCCCCGACCCGGCGCAGGTCGCCTGCGGAGAGGGCGGTGAGTCCAGCGTCGTGAGCCGCCGCGAGAACGGCCTGCTCCGGCGACAGGGCCGGCGTACGCGTGTTCAGGGTCGTGCTGGGCACGGCCGAGCTGGTCACGCCGGCCACGCTGCCGCCGCGGACGCCGACGCTGATCAGCCCGTCCTCGGCCAGGGGCATGCCGGCGACGTGCTGGCGGAAGAGCACGGCGTGGGCGTCGCTGCCGGGCAGGACCGTGTCGCGCCACAGCTCCAGGTCGCCGACCTCGGATGCGGACAGGCCGAACAACGCCGCGTGGTCGGCGACGAAGGCGCGCGCGGCCTGCGACGGCGAGCCGGTGAGGCCCGTCGCCAGCCAGCCGCCGTCGCGGGTCAGCGACTTGGCGGTGCCGTATTGGGTCCAGGACGCGGAGACGCCGGCGCCGAGCCGGGCGACCTCGGCGGTCGCCCCGGCGAGCGGGGCGCGCAGCGGGCCGCGGGCGTCGGAGTCACCGAGCGGCACCTGCGCGCCGGGGAAGCTGCCGCTGTCGGGCCCGGCAGCGCCCCGGACGGTCGGGGCCGTCACCCCGGCGGGGCCCGCGGGCGCGCCGGTGGCCGTGGTGGCGGCTGCGGCTGCGGCTGCGCCGAGCAGGGTGAGAGATGAGGCGAGCGCCGTGAGGCGACGACGGGTCACGCGGACTCCAGTGGTCACGAGGAGGGGACAAACCTCCCGATTCGCCGCTGACCGCGGGGGCCCTGCGGCCGAGCCGCACATTTCTCCCAGCGCATCAGCCCCCGCCCCAGCCCCCGCCCCGGTGATCCGCTGGGATTCACCCCCATCAGTGGGGGGGATTCCACGCGGATCACGGTCGGTGCGCCGCACTGGGCCGGGGCGGAGGGGGCGGTGGTCACCGACCGCGTAGGGCCGCCGCGACGGTGGGGTCGGCGAACGCCTCCGCCAGCGCCGCCCGCCAGTTCTGCAGGGGCGTGAGCCCGGCCTCGACCCAGGCGCGCGACGACAGCACCGAATACGCCGGGCGGGCCGCCGGGCGCGGGACGGCGTCGGTGGTCGCCGGCCGCACCCGGTCCGGGTCGGCGCCGAGCTCGGCGAAGATCGCGCGGGCGAAGCCGCACCACGTGGTCTCGCCCGCGCCGGTCAGGTGATAGGTCCCCGCCGGCACATCGGGGCGCCCCGCGAGCTCCAGCAAACCCGCCGCCAGGTCCCGCGACCAGGTGGGGGATCCGCGCTGGTCGTCGACCACATCGAGCGTCTCCCGGCTGGCCTCGAGACCCGCGATCGTCTTGACGAAGTTCGTTCCGCCGGCCCCCCACACCCCCGCCGTGCGCACCACCTGCGAGGCGTCGGGCAGCAGCGCGCGCACCGCCAGCTCGCCGGCCAGCTTGGTCCGCCCGTAGGCCGAGCGCGGGTCGGGGTCATCGGACGGCTCGTACGGCGGACCCCCCACCCGGTCACCGGCGAAGACGTAGTCGGTGGAGACGGCCACGAGCCGGGCCCCCACCTCGCCGCAGCCGGTGGCCAGGTTGGCCGAGGCAGTGGCGTTCACGGCATACGCGACGTCCTCGTGGGACTCCGCGGCGTCGACGGCCGTGTAGGCCGCGCAGTGGATGACCACGGCGGGGACTTCGGCGGCGAGGAAAGCGCGCACGGCGGGGGCGTCGGTGAGGTCGAGCTCGGCGAGGTCGATGCCGTGCGCCGACGGCTCGAGGCGCAGCAGATCCTGCCCGAGCTGCCCGGCGGCACCGGTGACCAGCAGACGGCTCACCGGCCTAGCTCCGCGTAGCGCGCCTCGGTGGCCGCCTTCTGCGGGCGCCACCAGGCCTCGTTGGCGGCGTACCAGCGCACCGTCGCCTCGAGCCCGGCCCGGAAGGTCGGGTAGCGCGGCGCCCAGCCCAGCTCGTCGCGCAGCCGGGAGGCGTCGATGGCATAGCGCAGGTCGTGCCCGGGCCGGTCCGGCACGTGGTCGAACCAGTCCACCGGCTTGCCCATGATCTCCAGCACCTCGGCCAGCACGGTCGCGTTGTCCCGCTCGCCGTCCGCACCGATGAGGTAGGTCTCCCCAACCTTCCCCCGCTCGAGGATCACGTGCACCGCGGCGTTGTGGTCGTCGACGTGGATCCAGTCCCGCACGTTGGCACCGGCTCCGTAGAGCTTCGGCCGCACGCCCATCAGCACGTTCGTCACCTGCCGCGGGATGAACTTCTCCACATGCTGATAGGGCCCGTAGTTGTTGGAGCAATTGGAGATCGTCGCCTCGACGCCGAAGGAGCGCACCCAGGCGCGCACGAGCAGGTCGCTGCCCGCCTTCGTCGCGCTGTAGGGCGACGACGGGTTGTACGGCGTGTCGGGGGTGAACGTGGCCGGGTCGTCCAGCGCCAGGTCGCCGTAGACCTCGTCGGTCGAGATGTGGTGCAGCCGCCGCGCGTGCCGGCGCACCGCCTCGAGCAGCGTGTAGGTGCCGACGATGTTGGTCGCGACGAAGGGCGACGGGTCGTGCAGC
>JAABUT010001046.1_pt1 | contig 35130 bp, 37 predicted proteins | sample 5559281 | NCBI WGS metagenome assembly JAABUT01 (sample SAMN10711880, study PRJNA513359) | rock metagenome | isolation source: Antarctica rocks | place: Antarctica: Victoria Land, Ricker Hills nord | collected 2016-01-04 | reverse complement strand
ACACCGCGGTGGCCACCACACCGTTGGCAGCGATGGCCCAGACGGCAGGTTCCCCCAGCAGCTCGACGATCGAGTTGGGAGCGGGCATGGTCCGCGCCGAGACCGCCACCATGGCGAAACCCAGACCTGCCCCGAACGCCAGCGTGATGACGCCCAGTGCCGGTGGCCGAACCCGATCGCCGTACCGGCCGATGCCGGCGACGACCATTGCCAGCGCCAGCAGGATCCACCGCCAACCGGCGGGCAGGGTATGTGCCCGGCCGGTGGCGGCCGACACCCCGACGAGCACCAGCCCGACGGCTGCCACCACCAGCGCCAGCCAACCGGTGCGGGCCATCCGGACGCCGATCGCGGCCGAGATGGCGGCGGTGACGGCCACGCTGCGGGCCAACACCGATTGCACGAGGAACAGCGGGAGGTGTCGCAGCGCCGCCGCCGCGCAGAGGAACCCGCCGATTCGATGAGGACGCCCGTCCAGCACAGGGGATGACGGGCGACCTTGGCGAGATCGTCGTGAGAGCCCCCGAAGGCGCCGGACCGGCGGACCGCGGTCGATTCGAGCACCGAGCCGGTTCCGGAGCCAACCGCGCCGAGCGTGGCCAGCAGGTATCCGATCAGCACCAGAGCAGTCTCGCAGAAGGGCAGTCGCCCACCCGACCTGGCCGTGTCCGAGCGTTCCGGTACCGAGTGTCGCGGCGAGACCAATCGTTATCCTTCCGTGATTGACCGCACGATGCGGGTCGCGCCACACTGGCCCGGAACCGGTTCCGGAACCGGTTCCGCGTGGCGCAGAGTCGGGTCGACGCAGGGAGCACACGGGCTTGCGGATCACTATCGCCGACGTCGCCACCCGCGCCGGAGTCAGTAAGACCACGGTCTCCCGGGTGCTCAACGGGAAGTCCGACCTCGACGAGGGCACGGCCGCTCGGGTCCGGCAGATCATCGAGACCCTGGGCTACGTCCCCAGTTCCGGGGCGGTGGGTCTGGCCCGGGGCCGGACCGGAGTGGTCGGGGTATTGATCCCCTCCCTCACCTGGCCTTGGATGGGGGAGGTGCTGCAGGGCGTCATCGACGCACTGGAGACCGCATCCCATGGCGTCATGCTGTTCACCTGCAACCGCGGCGACGAATCGATGCGCCGGTTCGCCTCACAGGTCTCCGCGAAGTCCTTCGACGGGCTGGTGGTGATCGAGCCGGAGGGCACCCTCGACTACATTGCCGGCCTGCATGCCGAGGGCCTGCCGGTGGTGATGATCGATGACCGTTCCCGCCAGCCGCAGTTCCCATCGGTCGCCACCACCAACTTCGCCGGAGCGGAATCGGCGGCGCACCATCTGCTGGCGACGGGACGCCGGCGCCCGGTGGTGATCCGCGGATGCGACGGCTTCGGCTGCACCACCGAACGCCTGGAAGGCTTCGCCCAGGCCTTCTCCGAAGCTGGGCTGCCGATCGACGCCGACCGGGTGACGCCCGGCGATTTCACCTTCGACGGCGGCCGGCTCGCCATCGAGGGGTTCCTCGAGGCCGGGATCGAATTCGATTCGGTGTTCGCCCACAACGACCTCTCCGCCGCCGGGGCGCTCAGGTCGTTGCGGGCGGCCGGGATGAGGGTCCCGGACGATGTGGCGGTGGTCGGTTTCGACGACGTCCCGCTGGCTGCCGTCATCGAGCCGGCGCTGACCTCGGTACACCAGCCTTTACGTGAGATGGGCACCGCGGCGGCCGGCATCCTGCTCGCCGAAGTCCACGGCACCCCGAAGTCCGCACCCCGCCACGTGATCGCGACCACGCTGGTGGTCCGCGACTCCACCTGACTACGCGCGCGCAGCCAAGGCGCGCACCCTGCCACACCCGAACAGTCCGCCCATCCGTTCATCCGCCAGCTGGAAGTCCAAGAGATCGAAAGGAACGTCGCTCGTGCAGGCTGTGGAAGCATTACCCGGCGATTTCATCTGGGGCGCAGCAACTTCTGCCTATCAGATCGAGGGTGCATACGATGTCGACGGACGCGCACCGTCGATCTGGGACACCTTCTGCCGGCAGCCGGGCGCCATCGACGGTGGTGACACCGGCGATGTGGCCTGCGATCACTACCATCGGTGGCCGGAGGATCTCGACCTGCTGGCGGAACTGGGAGTGGATGCCTACCGGTTCTCCGTTGCCTGGCCCCGGGTGATCCCCGACGGTGTTGGCGCCGTGAACCAGAGGGGTCTGGACTTCTACCAGGCGCTCGTCGATGGCCTGCTGGCCAGGGGCATCACGCCGTTCGTCACGCTCTACCACTGGGATCTGCCGCAAGCCCTGCAGAACAAGGGTGGTTGGCCGGAACGGGATACGGCGCACGCCTTCGCCGACTACGCGTCGGTGGTGGCGGCGGCACTGGGCGATCGGGTGGTCAACTGGACAACGTTGAACGAACCGCTGTGCAGCGCCTGGCTGGGGCATCTGGAGGGGGTGATGGCTCCCGGGATCAGGAGCATCACGGCGGCCGTCGCGGCGTCGGTGCACCTGCACCTCGCACACGGCCTAGGTGTCCAGGCGATCCGGTCGGCGGCCGTTCGCACGCCCTCGGTCGGAATCGTGAACAACCTCAGCACGATCCATCCCGCCAGCGATCGCGAGGAAGACGTCGCGGCCGCCCGGCGCGGCGACGGTCACACCAACCAGTGGTGGCTCGACCCGATCCACGGGCGGGGGTATCCGGAGGACATGATACGTACCTATGGGGTCGAACTTCCGTTGCGCGGCAACGACCTTGCGGTGATCGCCGAACCCCTGGACTACCTCGGCGTGAACTACTACAAGCGGGAAGTATTGCGCGACAACCCCTCTGCTGGTGGCGCGCGAACAGCCGAGGTCCGGGTGCCCGGCGCCGTGGAGACGGCGATGGGCTGGGAGGTCCACCCGCAGGGGCTTGAGGACATCCTGGTGCGGGTCGCCGAGGAGTACAGGCCGCGCACGATCTACGTGACGGAGAACGGTTCTGCCTGGGTCGACCGGGTGGCGGCGGACGGCAGCATCGACGACGTCGAACGCGCCGGATACCTGAACACTCACATCGAGGCGACCGCGGCAGCGTGTCGGCGGGGTGCACCGGTGGCCGGCTACTTCGCCTGGTCCCTGCTGGACAACTTCGAATGGGCGTACGGCTACGACAAGCGTTTCGGGCTGGTCGGCGTCGACTTCGGAACCCAGCGGCGGACGATCAAGACCAGCGGCCGCCGATTCGCCGCCATCATCGCCCGGCACCGCGCCGGCCGGGTCGTTGCCGACGGAAGGGTGTGAGCTGTGGGCGTCTTCATCCGACGTATCGGCTTCTATCTGGTGGCCGCGATAGCAGCCGTCACCCTGGACTTCTTCATCCCGCGGATGGTGCCGGGAGATCCGGTGCTCACCGCCCTGGCGCAGATGAAAAGCGCTCCGCCGCAGGCTATCCACGCACTTGAGCTGCAGTACGGCGTCGGTACCGGGCAGGGTCTGTGGGGCCAGTACCTGCACTTCTGGAACATGATCCTGCACGGCGACCTCGGGTTCTCGATGAGCCAGGGCAATGTCCCGGTGACGCGCGTGATCGCCGACCACTTCTACTGGACCGTCATCCTGGTCGGACTGGCGACGGTGATCAGTTTCGTCGTCGGAACGGCCATCGGCACCCTGGCGGCCTGGAAGCGGGGATCCTGGGTCGAGTCACTGTTGCCGCTGACCACTTTCCTGCAGGCGATGCCGTACTTCTTCCTCGCCACCTTGCTGGTACTGGTGTTCTCCGTTCACCTGGCCTGGTTCCCGGCCATCAACGGCTACGACTATCTCAACAGCACCATCGGCTGGAACTGGGCTTTCATCAAAGACGCTCTGTACCACGGCATATTGCCCGCCCTGACGATCGTGGGGGCGTCGCTGGCCGGCTGGATCATCGGCATGCGCAACATGATGGTGACGGTCCGGGACGAGGACTACGTGCTGTTGGCAGAAGCGGCCGGGCTGCCGGCTCGGCGGGTGGTCTGGTACGCGGTTCGCAACGCGATCCTGCCCCAGGTGTCGAGTTTCGCGATGGCGCTGAGTTTCGTGGTCGGCGGTTCGGTGCTCACCGAGATCGTCTTCTCGTACCCCGGCATCGGGTTCATCCTGCTGTCCGCCGTGAAGAGCCTGGACTACGCGCTGGTGCAGGGCATCTTCCTGGTCATCACGCTGGTGGTGCTGGCCGCCAACTTCTTGGCCGACATCCTGTACGTCGCCCTGGATCCACGCACCCGGCAGGAGGCCTGACCCATCGTGGAAATCGTCGACGTCACCCCGAGCGACACCCTTCAGCCGGCGCCCCCGGCCACCCAGGCCCCAGGACCGAGGAGACGCTTCCGGCTCACCCGGTCCGCCAAGATGATCGTGGGCCTGGTAATGCTGGGCATCTTCGTCCTTCTTGCCATCGTCGGGCCGCTGATCGCACCGTTCGATCCGATCGCGCTCGGCCCGCTGGCGGGTCCGCCGCTCCCCGGGTCCACGGTGCCGTCGCAGGCCCCCGGCGGTAGCCACTGGCTAGGGCAGACAACGATCGGCGGCGACATCTTCTCGCAGCTGCTGGCCGGAACCCGGCCGACGGTGATCGTCGCATTCCTGGCTGGAGCTGTGGCGACAGCGTTGGCGGTCCTCATCGGAATCACCGCCGGTTACGTCGGCGGGCTGCTGGACGAGGTGCTGTCCATGCTGGCGAACATCTTCCTCGTCATCCCGGCGCTGCCGCTGCTCATCGCGATCGGCGCCTTCCTCGGGCCCGAGCGGACCGGCAACCCGATCGTGGTGAGCCTTATCATCGCGCTGACGGGCTGGGCCTGGGGTGCCAGGGTCATTCGAGCGCAGACGTTGTCCATCCGCAGCCGGGATTTCGTGGAGGCCGCGAAGGTCAGCGGCGAGAGCACGTGGCGAATCATCATCGCCGAGATCATGCCCAACCTGACGGCCGTGATCGCCTCCTCGTTCCTGTTCACCACGGTCTACGCCATCGGCACCTACGTCGGGCTCGGCTTCCTCACCGTGGTCACCGCGGGGGCGGATTACAACTGGGGCACCATGTTGTTCGACGCGACGTCGAGTTCTGCGGTGGAGTCGGGTTCCTGGTGGTGGTACATCCCGCCGGGCCTGGCGATCGCGCTGCTGGGCACGGCGCTGGCGCTGATCAACTTCGGGGTGGACGAGTACATCAATCCGCGCCTGCGGACGGCAACCGGTGGACGCAAGGCGCGCAGGCAGATCGGCGTGAAGTCAGCCCCTCAGCTCGGTTTCACGCCCGTCGCCCGCCGCAGGTCCACCCTGGCGACCGGCCGAGCTGCCGGCGCGGGCTTGGAGAGATCACTGTGACCCGGGACCTGCCGACGTCGACGGCCAGCCGGTCGCCCGCCGCCCAGGAATCGACCATCATGCCGGGCGGCTTCGAATCGGCAGGCGGCACGGCGCTGCCGGCGCCGCCCGTCGCGTCGGCGGGCGACCTGCTGCTGGAGATCCGCGGGCTGAGCGTCGACTACGGCTTCGGCGACAACCCCGTTCACGCCGTGGACGACGTGAACCTGACGATCCGTCGGGGCGAGGTGGTTGGGCTGGCCGGTGAGAGCGGCAGCGGCAAGTCAACCCTGGCCTACGCGGTGACCAGACTGTTGCGCGACCCGGGCGTGATCACGGCGGGCGCGGCCTACTTCTACGACTGGCCGGCGGGTAGCTACCGGGACGGTCAGGTCGCGGCCGACAGCCCGAGGGAGACCGGCCCGGGCGCCGGACCTCGCACGGTCGACCTGCTCTCGCAGGACCGGCGGGTGCTGCAGGACGTCCGCTGGTCACAGATCGCCGTGGTGTTCCAGAGTGCGCTGCACGCGCTGAATCCGGTGCTGCGGGTCGGCAAGCTGCTGGACGACGTGCTGAAGGCACACGACAAGTCGATGTCCAAGGGGCAGCGGCGAACTCGCTCCGAAGAGCTGCTGCGGATGGTCGGCATCTCTCCCGACCGGTTGAGCAGCTACCCGCACCAGCTTTCCGGAGGCATGCGGCAACGGGTGATGATCGCGCTGGCGCTGGCGCTGCGGCCGAGCCTGCTGATCATGGACGAACCGACCACCGCGCTGGATGTGGTGATCCAGCGGGAGATCCTCGAAGAACTGATGGAGCTGCGGGAGCGGCTGGGGTTCAGCGTCCTGTTCATCACCCACGACCTGTCGCTGCTGATCGAGGTCGCCGACACCATCGCCGTGATGTACGCCGGACGTCTCGTCGAGAAGGCCCCGGCCAGGGCGCTGTTCCGGGCGCCGCGGCATCCGTACACCTACGGGCTGACCAAGTCGTTCCCCTCGTTGCACGGAGAGAAGAAGGTGATGTCCGGGATCGCCGGCTCACCACCTGATCTGCGGCGCGTGCCGTCGGGATGCCCGTTCCATCCGCGCTGTGACTGGGCGATGGACGAATGCCGCACCCAGGAGCCACCGATGCTGGACATCCGCGACGCCTCGGGGGCGAGGCAGGCGCTGTGCTGGCTGCAGGACGGACAGCACCAGGTGCCGCCGCCGCTCGCCGTGACACCGCCGGCGGCCGGCGCCGACGCCGCCCGACCCAGCATGCGAGGCGGATCGCGGCGTCGGCGGGATGCCGTCACGACGCTCGGACAGGACAGCCCGTGACCGCCGACATTCCGTTGGCCAAGCGGTCAACGGCGGCGGATTCGCCGGAGCCCGGCGACCGCCGGCCGGTGCTCGAGGCCGTAGACGTCACCAAGCACTTCCGGGTCAGGGTCGGGCGTTTCGGCCGGGGCACCGTGCATGCGGCGGAGAACATCTCGCTGGCTCTGTACCCGGGCTCGGTGACGGCCGTGGTGGGGGAGAGCGGTTCCGGCAAGTCGACCCTCACCAGGATGCTGGCCCGCACGCACAAGCTCACCTCGGGGCAGCTGTACTTCGACGGCGAGGAGATCAACCTGCACCAAGCGGCGTCCAAGGAATACCGCAGGTCGGTGCAGCTGGTCCTGCAGGACCCGTTCGCGTCGCTGAATCCGGCACACACCGTCCGCTACATCTTGAGTCGCCCGCTGCACATTCACGGACGTGGCGGCGAGCACCTGGAAGAGACCGTCCTGAACCTGCTGCGCCGGGTGTCCATGGAGCCCGCCGAACAGTTCATCGACAAGTATCCGCACGAACTGTCCGGCGGCCAACGCCAGCGAGTGTCGATCGCGCGAGGTCTGGCCGTCGAGCCCAAGGTGCTGATCGCCGACGAGCCGGTGTCGATGCTCGACGTCTCGATCCGGTTGGGCGTGCTGAATCTGCTGGCGGACCTCCGGGATCGCGAGCGACTGGCGATCCTGTACGTCACCCACGACATCGCATCGGCCCGCTACCTCGCCGACACCATCATGGTGATGTACGCCGGCAGGGTCGTCGAGGTCGGGTCGGCGGATCAGATCACCAATGCGCCTGCCCACCCGTACACCAAGCTGCTGATCAGTGCCGCCCCGGACCCGGAGGTCCAGGAGAAGACGTGGCTGGGCTCCTCCGGAGCGCCGCCCTCGTTGGTGAAACCGCCGCCCGGATGCCGGTTCCATCCCCGGTGCCCGTTCGCCATGGACATCTGCATCACCGAGCACCCACCGTGGTTCCCGGTGACCGACGCCCACCGAGCGGCGTGCTGGTTGCACGACCCGGAATCCGGCGCGCTCCGGCGCTCCGAGATTCCCACCGAGGTAACGGGAGAGGGGTGACAGCCCAACACTGATTCCCGCCCGCCCGCCGGCAACAAATCAAGGGTTGCCGAACGGCGATCCGATCAATTGGCCGTCGGCGCCCTGCCGACCCGTTTCGAGAGGCCTTCATGTTACGCAAATCCATCTCCGGCGTCGCCGCCGTCGGCATCATCGGCCTGCTGGCATCTGCCTGCGGCAGTTCAGGTACCACCGCGAGTCCCACCAGGGCGCAATCGGCCGCCGCCGCGTCATCGGCGGTGACCAGCGGTGCGTCGTCCTCCGAGTCCAGTGGCTCATCGTCCGACTCCGGTGGCGGGTCCGCTTCCGGCAGCTCCTCATCCGGCGGCTCGTCGTCGGAATCCGTTGGTGCGTCCGGTGGCTCGATGTCCCAGTCCAGTACCGCGTCCGGAGCGTCGACGGCCAGCGGTTCGTCGTCCAAGGGCGGCGGCAGCGCCGACCCCCACGGCGGGGTCACGCTGGCCCAGGGGCCGCCGATGGCCACCAAGCAGGGCACCAAACCCTTGGTGGTGGAGAACAATCCGATCCCGTCGCTGGAAGCCAACTTCAATGCCTTCAACGCCAACGGCTTCGGTTACAAACTGAACATCGAAGGCCTGTTCTACGAGCCGATGCTGATGTTCAATGCGCTGAAGGCGAACACCGCCTACCCCTGGCTGGCAACCGATTTCGCCTGGAACGGAGATGGCACCGCCATCACCTTCACCCTGCGGGATGGGGTCAAGTTCAGCGACGGCTCACCGCTGACCGCCGAGGACGTCGCCTACACCTACCAGGTGATGAAGGACGTGCCGGCAACGAACCGGTCCGGCATTCCGGTCGCCGGCACGAGCGTTGACGGCGCCAACAAGGTCACCGTGAAGTTCACCGCCCCGCAGTTCCAGAACATCTACAACATCGCCGGGCAGACGTTCATCGTCAAGAAGAGTGCCTACAGCGCATCGGGCGACCCGTCCAAGTTCGCCGACCCGCAGCCCGTCGGCACCGGCGCGTACACACTGGCCAAGTTCACCCCGCAGGGCCTGCAGTTCAAGGCAAACCCCGCGTACTGGGGCGGGACGCCCGGGGTTCCCGAGGTCGATGTGCCCTCCTACTCGAGCAATGACGTTGCCCTGCAACAGCTCGCGGCGGGACAAATCGACTACGCCGGAAACTTCGTGTCGAACATCGAGCAGAGCTTTGTGGCCAAAGACCCTGCCCATCACAAGTACTGGTTCCCGGCGATCAACACCGTCGGCCTGGTATTCAACGTTTCCACCGGCCCGGAAGCGCTGAAGGAGGCCGCGGTCCGCAAGGCGATCAGTGCCGGGCTGGACCGGACCAAGGTCGCGACCCAGGCCGAGCAGGGCTACGAGCCCCCGGCGACGTCCTCCAGCGGGCTGTTGCTGCCGAACTTCGCCAGCATGCTGCCGGCCGCCTACAAGGACGACCTGAAGCCGGGCCAGGATGCCGACGCCGTGAACAAGCTGATGACCGGCGCCGGCTACGCCAAGGACGGCAGCGGCATCTGGGCGAAGGGTGGCAAGCCGGTGTCCTTCAGCATCGAGGATCCAACTGCCTATACCGACTACTACCAGGCGGCCCAGATCATGTCGGCCGACCTCAAGGCGGTCGGATTCGACGCGAAGGTCAGCGGAGTGGACGCCAACAAGTGGTACGCCGACCTCGCTGCTGGGACGTTCGACACGGCCATCCACTGGGGCAACACCGGGCCGTCGCCCTACGCCCAGTACGAGGGCTGGCTGGATCCGGCGATCGCACAGGGCAACAACGCCAGTGGCAACTACGGCCGCTTCAACAACCCGGAGGCCACCAAGGCTCTAGCCAGCTACGCCAAGGCCGGCACCAACGAGGAGAGTGCCGCAGCGATCAACACCCTGGCGAAGGTGATGTCCGAGCAGGTGCCGGTGGCGCCGATCATGTACGCCGCCGGATGGTATGAGTACAACACCAAGAAGGGGTACACCGGTTGGGTCGACAAGGACCACCAGTACATGGATCCGTCACCGAACCCGGCCAACGTGGCTTATGTGATCCTGCATCTGATCCCCGAGGGCTGAGCGCTACTGATGGGAACGATCCGCCCGGCCGATGCGAGCGTCGGCCGGGCGGGTTGTGGACGGGTCATCGGGGTGACCTGCGGACGACGACTCACCGATCGGTGAGTTTCAGATCGCTGAACGCCGACCGGGCTTGCGGGTCGGCAGCCGAACCGATGGAGGTCTCGCTGATGTCTGTGTCCGAATGGCCGGAGTCCCAGATGCCGAACACCCAGCTGTCCACGGTGCAGTTGCCGACGTTCCACTCACCCGGGCGGACGGGCGTCCAGTCCCCACCACCAGGTCGGCGGCGGAGCCGGCAGCTGCTGGCCGGACTGGTGGCGATGGTGCTCGCCGGTTCGATGACGAGTACCGGTGTCGCGGCCGCGGCGCCGCCGGTTCCGCAAGCGGGCCTTGGTCACGGCCAGCCGGGCGGCCCGCCCGATTTCGGTGACCATGTCAAGATCTTCGATCCGAGTATGCCGGTCAGCCAGATCCAGGCCACTGTCGACGCGGTGGCCGCCGAGCAGGTCGACAACGAGATGGGCAGCCAGCGGTACGCGCTGCTGTTCAAGCCGGGTACCTACGGTTCCGCCGCTCAGCCGCTGATCTTCCAGGTCGGGTACTACACGGAGGTCGCCGGCCTCGGGAAATCTCCTACGGACGTCACCCTCAACGGCCACGTCGACGTCTACAACCGATGCCTGGGAACCCCCGACCAGCCGAACTGCATCGCGCTGGACAACTTCTGGCGGTCGATGTCGAACCTGACGATCAACGTCACCGGCGGCAGCGACGGCTGCCGGGCGTCCGCCGAGTTCTGGGCGGTCTCCCAGGCGTCGCCGTTGCGGCGGGTCAAGATCACCGGCGGCAACGTGTCGTTCATGGACTACTGCACTGCCGGCCCGCAATACGCCAGCGGCGGCTTCCTCGCCGATTCGCAGACCGGCTTCATCATCAACGGCTCCCAGCAGCAGTTCCTGACCCGCAACTGCAGCATCGGTGGATGGTCGAACGGTGTCTGGAACCAGGTGTTCGCCGGTGTTCAGGGAGCGCCCGCCCAGTCCTTCCCTGATCCGCCGTACACCACCCTGCCGACCAACCCGGCGAGCCGGGAAAAGCCCTACCTCTACCTCGACGCTGCCAACCGGTACAACGTCTTCGTACCCGCCGCCGCCACCAACAGCTCCGGCACCACCTGGGCGGCCGGCGCGACGCCGGGGCGTTCCATCCCGCTCAGCGATTTCTACGTCGCCAGACCCGGGGACTCCGTCAAGTCCATCAACAACGAGCTCGCCCGCGGCAAGAACCTGCTCCTCACGCCCGGTGTTTACGACATCGACCGGAGCATCAAGGTGAAGCGGGCCGACACCGTCGTCCTGGGCCTGGGGATTGCCACGCTGACGGCCGTCGACGGCGCCGTTCCACTCGCCGTCGCCGACGTCAAGGGCGTCGACATCGCCGGCATCATGATCGATGCGGGCGCCGTCAACTCCCCGGCGCTGCTGCGCGTCGGTAGTCGGCACGCGGTCAACGGTCAAGCGCGTCAGCACAACCACTGGTCCGACCCGGCCGATCCGACCGCGCTGCAGGACGTCTTCTTCCGGATCGGCGGACCGCACGCCGGCAGGGCGGATGTCAGCCTGGAGGTCAACAGCGACAACGTGATCCTCGATGACATCTGGGCCTGGCGCGCCGATCACGGGGTGGGTGTCGGCTGGACCGTCAACACCGCCGACACGGGCGTTGTCGTCAACGGCGACGACGTCACCGCGACCGGCCTGTTCGTCGAACACTTCCAGAAGTACAACGTCATCTGGAACGGCGAACGCGGCAAGACGATCTTCTTCCAGAACGAACTGCCCTACGACGCGCCGAACCAGGCCGCCTGGCAGCACGACGGCGGTCTGGGCTGGGCAGCGTACAAGATCGCGGACACGGTGAAGACCCACGAACTGTGGGGCGGAGGCAGCTACATCTACACCAATGTCGACCCGTCGATCCATGCCTCCCATGGCTTCGAGGTGCCGGTCACCGGTGGGGTGCGGCTGCACGACCTGCTGACCGTGGAGTTGGGGGCCGGCACCCTCGATCACGTCGTCAACGACACCGGCGCCCCGGTCACCGCCGCGAACGTGGGTGTCCCGAGCAACGTGGTGAGCTACCCGTAAACCCGCTACGAGGACCGATCCGGCTCGTGTCCCTGGGGGATTCGGGCCGGACCGTCGGAGCCAGGGTGCATCCCGTAGCCGCCATCAGCTGTCCGCCGCTAACAGGGCGGCGTACCGGGCGAGATACAGCGGCCATCCGGCGTCGCCTTCGACGCCTTCGCTGACGGCCTGCCAGCCGGGGCCGTGCCGGTCGATGTGGCGGTGTTGCAGTTCCACGCGGGTGCGTTGCGGGGTTTCGGCGATGAATCGGACCTCGACCTCGCTGGTGTTGTCCGGCTCGGTCTCGATCTGCCACTGTGGACCGATATCCCAGCTGAACACGACGCGGTCCGGTGGCTGGTAGGCAAGGATGCGAGCCCAGCGGCATTCGCTGCCGTCCACCCCACGGTCGTAGATGTGGCCGCCGACACGTGGCTCGAATACGGTCTCGGCGATCTGAGCGCCGAGCAGGTTGTGCTCCGGTGGCTTGAAGTCGCCGAACCGCTCGGTGAACGCCGAGAATGCCTGCGAGATCGGTGCGTCTACGACGACCTGCTTGCGTACGACGGCGGCGGCAGCCTGAGTCATGACGAGTTCTCCTCTGTCGGTGGTTCGACGACGGTTGGTGGTTCGACGACTGTTGGTGGTTCGACGACTGGTGCTTGTTCGACGACATCCTGGTAGCCGGCCAGCGCCCGGTTCCAGAAGGCGTCCAGCTGATCGCGCAGCGCGGCCACGCCTATCGGGTTGAGGCGGTAGATCCGGCGGGTGCCGGCCGCGCGCTCGGTGACCAGCCCAGCGTCCTTGAGGATCTTGAGGTGCTGGGAGACCGCCGGCCGGCTGACGGGTAACTGGTCGGCAAGCTCCCCGACCGCCTGCGGCCGCTCGGCCAGGCGCTCGACGATGGCTCGCCTGGTGCCATCCGCCAACGGGCCCATCACATCGCCGCTTGGGTAAGTGCTCACGAACGGTAAGTATGCCTTTACAGATGCGCTTCGTCAAGAACAATGGCGGCAGCAGCTCGAACGGGTGGATCAACGCGGCGCATGCGGAAGACCCTGCTCAAAGTTAGTTTCTGTGGGAGGACGTTCGTTCTTGTGCGATCGGGAATGAATCGCTATCGTTCGCATCACACATTGATGCTGATAGTGCCGCGGGCGGACTTCGCCTCGACGCTTCCCACAGAGGAGTCGAACGTGAGCAACGATCATGGCCGGTCACCCCTTGTCACTCGAAGATTCTTGCTGGGCACGGCCGCCGTCGGGGCGCTGGCCGCCGCGGCTCCAGCCGCGCCGGCGTCGGCCGCGCCGCCGTCGCCTGCGCCGGGATCGCCGGGTCGCCGTCGCCCGGTGCCGACGACTGTGGCCACCGAGGTCATGCGAGAGGTCTACGAAGAGGTCAAGACGCCGTATCCGTACGGCCCGGTGGTGACCGCGCCCCCCGGCGCCGATCTGGTCGATTCACCCAGCGTGTTCCGGTATCGGAGGCGTTGGTACATGGTGCATCTGGTGTTCCGGAACAACGGCTACGAGACCCTGCTCGCTTCCAGTCCCGACCTGCTGAACTGGAAGCTGGAGGGCACCATCCTGCCATTCCGCCCCGGGGCGTGGGACGCTCGGCAAGCGGCCGGCTACATCGCACTGCAGGATCCGGAGTGGGGCGGGTCGGCGGAGCTGGGCATCCACGACGGCCGGTACTGGATGACCTACCTGGGCGGTCCGGACGCCGGCTACGAAGGCGGCCCACTGTCGATCGGCGTCGCCAGCACCACCACTCCCGACAAGCCGATCCCGTGGAAGCGCCTCGACGCCCCGGTGCTTGCTCCGAGTGACCCGGACACGCGCTACTGGGAGAGGTCCAAGCTGTTCAAGAGCACCGTGATCCGCGACCCCCACGCCAGTCTCGGAGCTCAGTTCGTCATGTACTACAACGCCACCGGAGCCGGGGGCTTCGGCAACGAGACGATCGGCATGGCGCTGTCGGACGACATGGTCCGCTGGCGCCGGTACCGCGAGGCCCCTGTCGTCTTGCCCTACGAGTGGCACGGGGCAGCGGTAGCCGGTGACCCGCAAGTTGTCCGGATCGGCGACCTGTGGGTGATGTTCTTCTGGAACACGATCGACACAGCGCCCAACGGCAGGTTCGACTCGTTCGCCTGCTCCTACGATCTCGTCAACTGGACCCGCTGGGAGGGACAGAAGCTCACCGGACCGGTGAAGCCGTATGAGTACAACCAGTCGGCGAAGCCGTGGGTGATCAAGCACAACGGTGTCGTCTATCACTACCACGACGCCCAGGGAACCGACGGTCAGGTGACGATCGCGCTGGCGACCTCGGTCGACCTGCGAGGGGAGTCCACCGGACCGGTGCGCGTGTCGGCGTCCCACACCTTCGCCTTCGACTCGCCCCAGGCGCTGGTCGACGGGTCCACCGCGAACGAGCCGCGGTGGACGGCGTTCAACTCACCGAACACCGACGACTGGGTGCAGCTCGACTTCGACAGTGCCCGTCGTTGCTCTGGTCTGACGGTCCATGTCTACAGTGACGGCGGCGGCGTCCAACCGCCGCGTGAGATGCGCGTGGAGTATCTGCGGGGGCGGGGCTTCGAGCAGGTCCAGGCAGCACGGTGGAACCCGTCCGGCCCGCAGGCCGGACCCAACACGGTGACGTTCGACGGGGTAGCCACCCGGGCGATCCGGGTCCATTTCGTGCATCGCGAGGGTGGCTACCAGAAACCGGGAATTGGGATCTACTCAGGCGCCACCGAGATCGACATCACGAAGTAGGCCGAGATCGGCCGCTGCGACGGTTCAGCCGATCCGGATCTCGCCGTTGACCACATGGACGGCGATTGCCGCAAGCGGGGAGGGTGGCGGCCCTTGCAGGACCTGTCCGGTGCGGGCATCGAACACCCCGCCATGGCATGGACAGACGAATTGCGCCGCGTTCTGGTCGAACTGGACGGGACAGCCAGCGTGGGTGCAGGTCGCGGAGAAAGCGCTGAAGGTGCCGCCGGAGGGGTGGACCAGCCAACCTGGGTTGCCGTCGGCGGGGTTGGTGAAGGAGACGGCCTGACCGACCGGTACTGCCGACGCCGCGGTGATCGGGGTACCCGAGGGGGTCGGTGTGCTCGCCGCTGATGTCGAGCTGGTTGCCGGTGGGCTGCTGGAGTTCGAAGTCGGTGGGGGAGTGCTTGCCGCCGATTTCGGGCTGGTGCCTGGTGGGCCGGCGGCCTTGGATGTCGGCGGGGCAGTGCTTGCCGCTGATGTCGGGCGGGTGGTCTTGTCGGGCGTCGGTGCGGTGGTCGCGTTGGTCGACTGCGGCGTCGAGTTCCTCGGGGCGGACGCAATTCGCGAGCTACGGGTGGTGCCGCCGACGAGTCGGCCGATCCCAGCGGTGAGGCCGCCGAGAAGGACCGCGAACAGCCCGACAGCCCCGGCCGCTGTGCCTCCGGTGAGCAGTGTGCGCCGGGCCAGCTCCTGATTCGTGCGAGCCGAGAGGACCTCTTGGACGGGGAACACCGGGCAGCCTGTTTGCCGGGCACACCGCCCGTCGGCCGCCAACGCGCACCCGGAGCCCCGTGGACACAGGGCGCGCAGGCGTGGCGCGTCAACGGCGACGGCGGCAGGCGCTGGGGCCAGATGCAGCTCGCGGCGCGCCCGGGCCCGCAGCCAACCGTCGACGCTCAGTACACCGGCCGAGCCGAATCCGAGGATCACCAGCCAGGCGAAGACGAACACGATGTCAGAGCCGTAGTAATACGGGGTGGTGTTCCAGCTGACACTGAGGAAGAACGCCAGCGACAGCAGTGCCCCTCCGATGGCTGCGACCCGGGTCCAGAGGCCGATCAGGGTGCCCAGCCCGACCGCGAGTTCACCGAAGGCGATGAGCAGACCCACCAGGGTCGGGGCATGGGCCGACAGGCCGAGCAGGAACCCGATGGGGCTGCTGCGGCGCAGCAGCCCCATCTGATGCGCCACCGAGGTCGGGTTGTTGGGGTCCAGGTAGCCGGGGTTGGCTAGCTTCTGCAGACCCGCATAGGTGAAGGTGACACCGAGGAAGGCCCGCAGCGGCAGTAGCAGCCACCCGGGTTCGGTGCGCCACCCCGACCATGGCCTGGTCGGAGGTCCGGAAACTCTGCTGTCAGAGGAGTACTTGGGCGGCATGCCCCCATGATGACCGGCAGTTCTCAGAATTCGCTCAGACCGTCGCAGCTCCCGCGTGGGCGCGACGGCGCGGCTGGGCTGCAGTCACTACTGGCGACCGTCGACGAACTTTCGACCGCGGGTCGTGGCGGCACGGAGAAATTGTGGCGCTCGGCCTATTTGCGGACGGGGATCGTCCGGGATGGACCGTACTGTCCGATGCGTGGGGCACGGGCGAGACCTCGCCCGCCGGAAGGCGTCGCCCTGACTATGTCGGGGGCAGCCGGAAAGGGGATTGACATGGATCGACTGACAGCTACCGAATTCCAGCAAGAGGGCGGCGTCGAGGACTGGCGGATCGTCGGCGGCGGCGTGAGTGCCTGGTTCAACGCGTCGTCGCAGACCGCGGGTGCGGCACTGGTCGGCCGCATTGCCGAATTGATGGACAGCAATGGCCCGCCGGATACGGATCTACGCGCCGGTGGGGTGCGCGTGCGGATCGGTGCGCCCGGTTCTCCGGATCTCACCCGGGCCGATGTGACGCTTGCCCGCGTGATCTCGGCCGCGGCTCAGGACCTCGGCTTGGCCGCGGATCCGGCGGCGCTGCAGACAATGCGGCTTGCGATTGATGCCGCGGACAGGCCTTCGGCGATGTCGTTCTGGCGGCCCGTACTCGCCTACGAGCCGGTCGGCGGCGATAGCCTCATCGATCCGATGCGACGGGATCCTGAGATCTCGTTCCACCGCCAGGATCAGCCACGCCCCCTGCGCAATCGGATCCACGTCGATGTCGTTCGGACGCCCGAAGCTGTGGAAGCCGCCAAGGCTGTCGTCGGCTCCGAGGCGTACGGCGCATACAACCTCACGCTCGCCGACCCCGAAGGGAACGAGGTCGACCTGGTCCCGGGCGATGCGCTCTCGGAGGGGCCGGAGACCGCTGACTGGCGGGTGCTGTTCGGCGCGATGACGTTCTACCCGACCGCGTCGCCTGCGCAGGCAAGCAGGCTGGCCGCCGTCGTCGCGGGTTTGGCTGACGACGCGGGCCTGCCGCTGCTGGTGGACCTTCGGCCGGACGGCGTCACCATCGACAGCGGAAAGGACCAGTGGGAGGACGACGAGCACGCGCGCGGGCCCCGATTCGTGGACCTGGCACGTCGGGTCCAGACCGCAGCTCACGAAATGACGCTCTCCGCAGACCCGACGCGTCTGCGATTCCTACAACTGGGCATCGACGCAGTCGATATCTCGGCGGTGCAGGCCTTCTGGGCGACGGTGCTGGGCTACCAGCATGACCCACGGACGTCGCTGACCGAGATCTACGATCCGCGTCAGCTCAATCCGGTCATCATGTTCCAGGAGATGGACGCATCGGAGGAGGACCGGCGCCGGCAGCGCAACCGCATCCACTTTGACCTCTGCGTCCCGTTCGACCAGGCCCAAGCTCGCATTGCCGTGGCGGTCGCCGCCGGGGGGCGGGTCGTCACCGACAAGGGACAGGGTCGATGCAGACTTGCCGACCCGGAAGGCAACGAGGTGGACATCGTCACGCAGCCGTAAATCCGCGGCTGCCGATGTCCGCGGACCATCAGCGATGGGTGTAGCACTTTGGTGCTACACTTTGGTCATGGCGACGACGATCAGCCAGCGCGAGCTACGAAACGACAGCGGCGTGATCATGCGGCGTGTCGAGCAGGGGGAGTCCTTCACTGTTACCCGCAACGGCACTCCAGTCGCCGACCTCGTGCCGCACAACGCCGGCATCGTTGGTCGACGACCGCGATTCGTGTCGGTCGAGGCAATTGCGTCGGGTGCCGCAGCGCTTCCGAACTGGGGTACTCGGACGTTCGCCGACGAACTGCACGAGCTCGACCTCGCAGTGGACGATCGCGACGTCGACCGCTGGAACGCTCCGTGACTTCAGTCTTCGAGCAGGCGTTGCTCGACACGTCCGTCGTCATCGACTATCCGGCGAAGTCGGTGGCCGCGCATACCGTGTCCGCCGCAGTCAGCACGATCACGCTTGCTGAACTCGCCTACGGTCTGCACACATCAGATCCGCTGGTGAATGCTGCTCGCGAGCAGCGCTACCACTGGATCAGCAACACGTTCGAGCCAATTCCATTCGACAGGGACGCCGCGCGCACGTACGGCGCGCTGTGCGCAAGTGTCCGCGCGACTGGCCGCGACCCGAAGCCTCGCCGATTCGACCTGCTCATCGCAGCGGTGGCAGTGGCGCTGCATATCCCGCTCATTACCCGCAACGACAAGGACTACTTCGGCATTCACGACTCGCTGACACTTCTGGCCGTGAAGTAGAAGTGCCCATTTGATCTTGCCTGACATGAGAGTGCTCGAGTGTCAGTCACCCGCAATCGGTCAGCTGTCCCGGAAAACGCCGGGCTCCTCTGCGCGAAATCAGGCCTCAGCTCGGGAGGGTGTCGAGTGGGCTATTGAGTGTTGAGTTGTTGGGCGAGCTTCTTCACGCGGTGGTTGATGTCATCGCGGACCAGGCGCATGCGTTCGATGCCGTCGATTCCGCGTTCGGAGGGTTCGTCGATTTCCCAGACCTCGACCGGTGTGCCGCCGATGGGGTGCACTTGGGCGTCGCGGCCGAGCACGATGACGCGGTCGGCCGCGCGCATGAGCCCGGCGGCCATCTGGGACTTGCCCCCGTTTTTCACGCAGACGAACAGTACCGACGGGGTGGTGTGGGCCGTCATGGTGCTCACGCTCCAGCGGGGAGGAGTTCGCCGATCAGTGCCTGCACGCGACCACGGATGTCGTCGCGGACTCGGCGGACGGTGTCGATGCCCTTGCCTGCCGGGTCTTCGAGTTCCCAGTCCTCGTAACGCTTCCCGGGGAAGATCGGGCAGGCGTCACCGCAGCCCATGGTGATGACCACATCGGAGGCGCGGACAGATGCAGTGGTCAGGATCTTCGGGGTCTGGTTCGCGATGTCGATGCCATCTTCGGCCATCGCTTGGACGGCAACAGGGTTGACCTGGTTACCGGGCATGGACCCGGCGGAGCGGACCTCGATCGCGCCGTGAGCGAGGGCGGTGAGGTAGCCGGCGGCAATCTGGGAGCGGCCGGCGTTGTGGACGCAAACGAACAGCACGGCGGGTTTGCCGGTCATCGGGTCTCCTGGATCGCCGCGGCGGTGGTCGGTCGGGCCACGGCCGCAGGTGCGGGTCTGGTCGCGTGTCGAGGGTTGGTCGCGTGTCGGCGGATGAGTGTGATGACGAGGCCGAGACCGACGGCGGCGCCGATGATCTGGGCGCCGACGTAGAGCGGGACGGATCCGGGTGCGATCCCGGCGAAGGTGTCGGTGAAGATCCGGCCGATGGTGACGGCGGGGTTCGCGAACGACGTGGACGAGGTGAACCAGTAGGCGGCGCCGATGTAGGCGCCGACGGCGGCCGCGGACTGGGCGTGCCCGCCGGTCCGGGCGAGCAGGAAGATCAGGGCGACCAGACCAGCGGTCGCGACGATCTCACCCATCCCGTGCCCGGTGCTGGCCCGGTCGGTGCTGGAGATCTGAACAACTGGGAGGTCGAACATGGCGTTGGCCAGAATTGCCCCAGCGACCGCTCCGATGGTCTGCGCGGCCATGTAGGGGGCGACGTGGACACCGCTGATGCCGGTGTGTGTCCGGCGGCCCAGCAGCCAGTCGGCCGTAGTGACGACGGGGTTGAAATGCGCGCCGGACACCGGCCCGAACATCAGGATCAGCACCGCCAACCCGAACGCCGTCGCGGTGCTGTTCTCCAGCAGCTGCACCCCGCTGTCGCGAGGTGACAGGCGTTGGGCGGCGATGCCGGATCCGACGACGACCGTGACGAGCAGGCCGGTGCCGATGGCTTCGGCGAGCAGCCGCCGCGGCAGGGCGATCGGAGCGGGGTTGCCTGCAGACATACTTCAATAATACATGACTCAATACTGGTGGAGGCAATACCTTCGCATCCACGATGGTCTCACCGGTGATACGGTGGCGACATGGAGACGGTCACTGTTCGGGAACTCCGCAACCACGGAGGAGAGGTCCTTGACCGTGTTGCCCGCGGTGAGGCCCTCGTCGTCACGCGTGACGGCACCGAGGTCGCGGAGTTGCGGCCACGCACTCGCCGAAGCCCGTCTCCGGCAGACCTCATCGCTCGGCGTCGTCATCTTCCGAGGGTCGATCCTGGTGCATTCCGCAAGGATATGGACGCGGTATTGGACGCACAGTTGTGACCGAACCTGGCACCCGGGGGATGCTGGACACCTCAACGGTCATTGTGCTGGGCCGCCTCCCGGATCCGTCGGTACTGCCGACAGACTCGGTGGTCAGCGCGATCACCCTCGCTGAATTGTCGGTCGGTCCGCACATCGCGCGCACGGCTAGAGAACGAGTTGCGCGTCAGGCGCACCTGCAGCAGGCCGAGTCCGACTTTGAAGCGATTCCGTTCGGCCCCGATGCGGCGCGTGCGTTCGGCCGCGTGGCAGCTTCGTTGCGAGCCGCTGGCCGCAAGCCAGCGGCTCGGGCGTATGACGCGCTGATTGCCGCCGCGGCCTTGGCCGAAAACATCCCGATCTATACCTGCAATCCTGACGACTTCGGCGGGATTGAGGCGCTCGGGGTTCGCTCGGTGCCGCACCCGGACCTGTGACTGGCGTACTGGCATGCCTGAGCTCTCCTCCGGACCACCCGTCGCTTGGCCACCTGCCCGGCGAAGGGGCCGGGCTGCGCCGGATCTAACTCAAATTCCGCGTGACCCGTCGAGAGTCTCGCGGATGATGTCCGCGTGTCCGGCATGGCGCGCAGTCTCTTCGATCATGTGGAACAGGACGTATCGCACGTTGCACTCGATGATGTCGGTGCGCGCGCATGGACTGTCAAGATCCATCGAAGCCGTGACGGCGCGGGACTGCTCTATCTGCTCCCGGTAGTACGCGACCCAGTGGTCCACGGTGTCGTTCTCACCGACCATCAGGTCGGCGTCTCGGGGCTCGGTCTTGACAGCGGGCCACTTGTCAGGGAGCTCGCGTCCGCCCATGACGACTTGGAACCAGCGGCGCTCCCAGGTTGCGGCATGCTTCACCAGCCCCAGCAGCGACAACGAACTCGCGGTTGGTGCCTTTCGCGCCGTCGCATCATCGACCCCTGCGATCTTCCTGAGCAGCCCCTCGCGCTGGGCGTCGAGGAAGTTCTCCAGCGCCGCGCGCTCCGAGGGGAGTGCGAACTGCTCGTTCTCATTGCTGGACACGCGTCGATGCTAACGGCTGGTTCACCTTCATCGCCGGGAGCACTGGCGGCCGGATGCGCGCTCATCGGCATGAGCGATCGTGGTTGGTCCAGGTGTTTCGGCACAACGGGTCTTGCCGCAAGCCCCCTGCTGCGCTGTACTTTTGAAGCGGAAAGGAGCGCGTCTCCTTTCCTTTTTCGTCTCTCGTGGACGGACGCCTCCGCAAGCGCACCGAAGCCTTGTTCGGGGACCGATGTCGAGAAACCCCGGCCCGCGTCGTCTCCGGTGCGTACGTGGCCACCATGGTCGCGTGTAACGAAGGAGACACTCATGGCCAAGTACCTGCTGCTCAAGCACTACCGCGGCGGTCCGGCTCCCGTCGTGCACTTCGACCCGATGGACCAGTGGGCGCCGGCGGAGGTAGACGCGCATATCCGGTGGATGCGCGACTTCGCGACCAGGTTGAAGGAAACGGGCGAGTACGTGAACGACCAGGCGCTGTCCCCGGAGGGCACGTTCGTCCGTTACGGCGGCGAGGGCCGGCCGCCGGTCACCGACGGCCCGTTCGCGGAAACCAAAGACCTGATCGCCGGCTGGCTGATCATCGACGTGGAGACGTACGAGCGAGCGGTCGAGGTGGCGGGCGAGTACTCGGCCGCGCCAGGCCCGGACGGCAAGCCGATCTACGAATGGCTGGAGGTACGTCCGTTTCTCGGCTCCGCGCCCACCGTCGCCGAGTGAGCGAGCTTGCGAGCGACCCAATAAGCACAGTACGTCTCTGCGGCGACGAGGAGCCGAGTGAACGAATCCCTGCTGCGCGAGCTGATTCCCGCGGTCACCGGTGTCCTCGTCCGTCGCGGAGCCGACTTCACGACGGCCGAGGATGCCGTGCAGGACGCGCTGCTGCGGGCGCTGGCCACGTGGCCGACGGAGCCGCCGGCGGACCCGAAAGGCTGGTTGATCACGGCCGCCTGGCGCAGGTTCCTGGACGCGACCCGGGCGGAGAGTTCTCGGCTCGCCCGCGAGACCCGGGTCGCGGCCGAGCCACTGCCAGGCCCGACCGAGGACGCCGCCGACACTCTGCAGCTGTACTTCCTGTGCGCCCACCCGTCGCTCACGCCGGCCTCCGCGGTGGCGCTCACGCTGCGGGCAGTAGGCGGTCTGACGACGCGGCAGATCGCGCAGGCGTACCTGGTGCCCGAGACAACCATGGCCCAGCGCATCAGCCGCGCCAAGCGCACCGTGTCGGGCGTGCGCTTCGATGAACTCGGAGACCTGGCCACCGTCCTGCGGGTGCTCTACCTGGTTTTCAACGAGGGCTACAGCGGCGAGGTCGACCTCGCCGACGAGGCGATCCGGCTGACCCGGCAGGTGAGGTCGATGACCGACGACGAGGAGGCGTCCGGTCTGCTCGCGCTGATGCTGCTGCACCATGCACGCCGCGCCGCCCGGACGACCCCCAACGGCACCCTCGTCCCGCTAGCGGAGCAGGACCGGTCCCGCTGGGACACCGAGCTGATCGCCGAGGGCGTGGCGATCGTGCAAGCGGCGTTGGCGCACGATCGGCTCGGCGAGTACCAGGTGCAGGCCGCGATCGCCGCCCTGCACGCCGACGCGCAGACGGTGGGGGAGACCGACTGGGTGCAGATCGTGGAGTGGTACGACGAGCTCGAGCGCCTCACGGACAACCCCGTCGTCCGGCTGAACCGAGCCGTCGCGATGGGCGAGGCGGACGGGCCGTTGGCGGGCCTGGCCGCACTGGAGCGGGTGGATCCGGCCGTGCCCAGATACGCAGCGGCGGAGGCATACCTGCGCGAGCGGGCCGGCGACCTACCTCTCGCCGCCCGCCGGTACGCGGACGCGGCGCGCGCGGCCACCAATCTCGCCGAACGCGATCACCTCACCCGCCAGGCCGCTCGGCTCCACGATCTGCTGCGCGTGTGATGTCGAGAACGCGCTGCCCGCACCGTCCCCGGTACGACAGCGGCGAGCAGCGCCGCGCCCGACTGAAGGGATCCTGTGATGGATCAGCACGACATCGACAGCGAGCTGGCCAGCGCGAGAGAGCTGCTCGACTCGACCTCGGTGGGTCACCTCGCCTACATCGCGAAGGACGGCACACCTCGGGCGATCCCGGTCGGCTTCTACTGGACCGGCGAGCAGTTCGTGATCTCCATGGCCTCCACGGCGCCCAAGGTCGCGGCACTGTTGGCCTGTCCGGATGTCGCCCTGATCATCGACGCCGGCGGCACGCCGGCGCAGGCCCGGGCATTGTCGGTGCGCGGGCGAGCGAACATCCGCATCGTCGACGGCGTGGTCGAGGAATACCTCGCCGCCGCCCGCAAGAGTATGGGTGCCCAGGCCGCCGCGCAGTTCGAGCAGAACTGCCGCGAGACGTACGACCGGATGGCGCGCATCGCGATCACGCCGCGCTGGGTCCGGTACTACGACTTCGGCGCGGGCCGACTTCCGCGATTCCTGCAGGAGCTGGTCGAGCGCACCGGGGGATGAGAGGTGGCGCGGTACCCGTCCTGGCCGACAGTTGACGGGCGCAGAAATTCCCACGACCTGGACGGGTTGCACATACTCACCGGTCTCGCGCAGGCTGGGCGTCAGCGGCTGCCAGGGGGCGGGCTGCTCGGCGGGCACGAACGCATCGATGTGGGCCGGTCCGATCGGTACGGCGCGTCGTGGCCGGCTGGGAACGGCGGGTTGATTGACTCCACCAATGGCCACCCAGCGGCAGCTGTCCGACGATCAGGCGGACAGTGGATGGCGGTCCCCGGGTTCGCGAACACGGCTGATGGTGATGCTGCTAGTGGGTGTTGCGGCAGCGGTCGCCACCGGAGTGTTGGCGTCGTGGACGGAGGCCCCGGTGGCGGGCTGGGGAGCCGCCGCGTTGACGTTCAACGTGTGGGTGTGGTTGGCGGTGGGCGGGATGAATTCGCACCAGACCTCGACGCACGCCACCCGGGAAGATTCCTCGCGGGCCACGACTGATCTGTTGGTCATCTGTGCCAGCGTCGCCAGCCTGGCCGCGGTTGGGGTCGTGCTGGCGGATGCAAGCTCGGCCAAGGGAGCGGCAGCAGCGCTCCTGGCCGGAACCGCGCTCGTCGGGGTTGCGCTGTCGTGGTTCTTGATCCACACACTGTTCACGTTGCGGTACGCAAGGCTGTATTACACCGGACCCGATGGCGGAATCGACTTCAACCAGGACGACCCGCCCCGGTACACCGACTTCGCCTACCTGGCGTTCACCGTGGGTATGACGTTCCAGGTGTCAGACACCGACCTGAAAACCCATCCGATCAGGGCGACCGCGTTGCGGCACGCACTGTTGTCCTACCTTTTCGGCGCGGTCATCTTGGCCACCACCATTAACCTGGTCGCCGGCCTCTCAAGCGGCGGCGGCTAACCCGGTTGCTCCCACCGACTCGGGTGACTGAGTGGTCCGGGGTCGGGTTGGCTAGGGGAACCGGGTGTGCTGGATCCTTCGCATAGTCTGAGTAGATCACTTGTTCGGTGATGGTTCCAGGGCAAGATTGACACGCGAGCACCACTCGCAGCACTGGCGAGGCGAGTGAGCGGGTGGGCGAGTCGTCGCAGGAGCCTGCGAAGGTTCGCCGGCTGAAGCGGGAGAACGCGGCGTTGAAACGGGCGAACGCGGCGGGCGAACTCGCCCTTGAGGGTGGGTCCGCAGTGCGCGACGGTGTCGCCTTCGAAGAACCCAGGTTCGGCCTCGACCTCGTCCCCGGCGCGGCGGATCTTGATCGAGCTGCGCAGCAGCGGCGAGGGCTTCGTGGTCGACACCCCGCTAATCTGGTCGGTGGCCTTCGCGGGCTTCAGGTACCGGTCGATCGACGCCGAACTCATCGCCAGCAACTCCTCGCGCACCGCCGGGCTGTACCGGCCGTCGGGGTCGGCCCGCCCGGTCCCGTCCAACGCGAGTTCACCGTGGCGTTCCAGCCCGTCCAGCTGGATGCGCATCGACACCGCCAGGTACCTGCCGCACTGCCCACCACAGGCGGCCCACACCTTCTCCAGCACCTTGAGCGCGTCGTAGGAGAACTTCAGCGGCCGCGGCTTACGCGACGTCTTCGTGACCTGCCGCCCGCACCCCGGCGGCCGCTTCGCAGCGGCCGTCAGCCGCCGCCGGGCGTTGTCCCGCGACCAGCCGGTCACCTCGACCAGCTGATCCAACACCCGACCCTTGTCCTTCTTCGCGGCCCGCGCATACGCCCTCGCGTATCTGGCCGTAACTTCCGCACGCAACGCCACCGACAGATCACTCCTCATGCCACACGAGCGTCACCGTTTCGCGGGCATTCCTATGTGATGCACCGAGGGTGTTTCGCGGGCAGTTTTCGTGATGCTCGTCGCCGTAGTGCGCGGGCCTATATTCGGGCCTATCCTGGGCGCATGCAAACGTTGCCGATCTCCAAGGTTAAGGACAGGCTCAACGAGCTGGTCGACGCCGCCTCGGTCACGCATGAGCAGGTGACCATCACCAAGAACGGCTCACCCGCAGCGGTGCTCGTCGGCGCCGATGAGTGGGAGTCGATCCAGGAGACGCTGTTCTGGCTGTCCCAGCCCGGCATCCGCGACACCATCGCCGAGGCCGACGCCGACATCGCGGCCGGCCGGACCTTCGGTCAGGAGCAGGTCCGCGCCGAGCTCCGCGTTCCCATGCGGGAGGGCTGAGCTGGCCGGATGGCCTACGACGTCCTGCTGACCGGCCCAGCGCGGCGCGCGCTGAAGAACATCCCGCCGCGCATCGTCCCGGCGATCATAGAGTTCGCCTTCGGTGATCTGGCCCGTGAGCCCCGCCGCGTCGGCAAGCCGCTCGAGCGTCACCCGGCTGCTCTACCGCATCGACGACGATGCGCAGCGTGTCTACGTCGTTCAGATTGACCACCGCGCCGACGTCTACCGCCCGCGCTGATCGGACCCTCATGCACCTGAGCCACGACAATCGCATTGCCGGATTGCCCGCGACCTGGTGCGTCGCCGGCGGGGTGGTGGCGCGGACCTTGCCTGGTCGATTCATCCCATGCAATACGCAGGCTAGGACTGACATAATATACATTATCGGCGGCTGGATAGTGGCAACAGATGCGAACGTTCGTACTACTCGCCGCCGGTCGGCTTCTTAATCGCGTCGACGTACGCCGTCTCCAGCCGCTCGATCACGTCGCTGCCAGGCGACGGCGCACCAAGGTGAACAGCCCGCAGCTCGGCCATGAACTCGTCCCACACGGCCGGGCCACCGGCCGCCAGGATCTGCGCCCGTACGCGGAGCGGCTCGTCAGTCGGTCGGTGGGTCAGGCCCCACGCACCCAAAGCGGAAAAGACCGGAACGAGCTGGATTGCTGCCTCGGTGAGGCTGTACGTGACGCGTTGGCCGCGTCGGGCGTGGCTACGCGTGAGGAGGCCGCCCGCGACGAGTTGCTTCAACCGGTCCGCCAGCACGTTCGAAGCAATGCCCTCGAGCGAACCGGCGAGCAGCTCATTGAAGTGGCGACGCCCACCGAACATCACGTCGCGCAGCACGATGAGGCTCCATCGGTCGCCGAACGCCTCGACCGCCGCGTTGATGGGACACCCTGACCTCGCCACGTCGCCACCTCACTAGTTGCAAGTTACCACTCCTCCGGGGTAGGGTCCGACCAGTTGCAGGTCGCCACTACTTGGAGTTGTCGTGCCCAAGCTGATCTACGCGTCGAACGTGTCTCTTGACGGCTTCACCGAGGACCAGCAGGGTCGCGTGGATTGGGCCCCGCCGGACGACGCCGTATTCGGGCTCGCGACCGACCTCATGCGGTCCGCAGGCACCTACCTGTACGGACGGCGAATGTACGAATCGATGGCGGTTTGGGAGACCGAGCCCGCCCTCGCCGCGCAGTCTGACCTCACCCGCAAGTTTGCCGAGGTCTGGCAGACCGCGAACAAGGTCGTCTACTCCACGACGTTGACCGGAAGCCGGCGCTGCCGACCGACACGCGTGTCGATCTCGAGCTCCTCGACGAGCGCCGATTCGGCAACGGCGTCGTTCATCTCCACTACCGCTGCCGGTAGTCGCCTTGCTTAGACCCGGCACTACACATGCGTCATACTCCTCAACGGCGCCAGCGGGCATGTAGGTGATCTCGTCAATCGGCGATCGTCGCAGCACCGCCTGGGACAACGCACCCGGCCCCTCAACCATCACCCGCACCGACGCACTCGCCGCCGTCAACGACGGCCGCAGCGCACTAGACGAAGGATTCTTCCGCGCCAAACTCATCAACAAGGGACTCGTCTACGCGCCCGAGCACGGCCAGATCGCCTGCACAGTACCAGGAACGGCCGACTTCATACGCCGACAATTGAACTAGAACCCAACCTGCTGGCCGGCCGAGGCGCGCTGCTGTGTACCGTTCGTCGCTTGTTCACAACGAGGTGGCGACAGTGGGTCGGCCGCGGGCTCAGGACCTGTGCGATGTCGAACCAGACGGGCACCGGCCCGTCGCTCGCCCGACGACACCAATCCTCGCCCTGCAAGTCCATTCCGGCGCAACAGTCGTCCATCTCCTTGCCCGCCCACTTCAGCGACCGCAGACGACTCGGGCGCTGAGTTGACGCGCACCCCGCACCAGCGCCTCATTCTTCGCCGCCAGCGCCGCGACGAACGCGCCCCCACAACCCGGTTTACCCGACCAGGACCTCTTCGAGGAAGTTGCGCATCGCGACCCACGAGCGGCGTTCGGCCAGGGGGTTGTAGCTTGCGCCCTGCTCTGGGGTCGCGGACTCGGGAAGGGTGAACGCGTGCATTGCGCCGGAGTACGAGGTCAGCTGCCAGTCCACCGCTGGAGCATGTCGTAGCGAGTTCTGGAATGCGAGGACCGCGTCATCGGGCACCACCGGATCCGCAGCCCCGGTCAGAACCAAGATACGTGCCTTGATCTGCGCTGCGTCATCGGCCGACACGGGCACTAAGGCGGCGTGGAACGACACGACGCCGGCGATGTCTGCACCGGAGGCCGCCAGCGCCAGGGCCACCGATCCGCCGAAGCAGTACCCGATCGCCGCGACCCGGCTCGGGTCAACCAGCGGCTGGGTGACCAGCTGCGCCAACCCGGCCCGCACCCGAGCCCGCATCAATGCCGGATTGCTGTAGTAGAAGCCGGCGAGCGCGGCGGCCTCGGCACCCTGCGGGCGCACACCGCGGCCGTAGATGTCGGGGCCGAATGCGACGTAGCCGAGCCGGGCCAGCATCTGGCAGCGGACTTGGACATATTCCCCCACTCCGTTCCAGTCGTGCACGACAAGTGTTGCGGGGCGCGGTCCTTCGGCGGTCTCGTCGCGGGCCAGATACCCCTGGAGTGCGACACCGTCGGACTCGTAGTGCACATCTTGGGTCACGATCCTCGACGAACCCGCTGGAACGGTGTCCAACAGCGATGCGTGAGCGGGGGAAAGTGTGCTGGTCAAGTGAGCTCCTCGTGGCGTGGGGGTGGCCGCCGGCCGAACAGGGCGGCGGAGAAGGGGGTCTCGATCAACCTCAGCCGTTCGGCGGGACCACCCTTCATCGCACAGTCTCACGTCGGCGGACAGCGTGCACGCGCAGCTCTCCAGGTGGCTCCCAAGTGGGTCCGGACTGGACCTGGGCGATTGCCTCAGGCGGTTTGCCGTCGGACGATTGCGCCGTCTGCATGAGGTTCTCCCGATAGGTGCTGCACTGGTGTGGCGGCTTTCCGGCGATCTGCCGAAGCTGGCCCCCCGTCGACGGTTCGAGCCTCCGCAGGAAGGGGCTGGTGTTGGCGTACTTCGGTGCGGTCGCCGCGTAGTGCTCGCCCAGCGGCGAGGCGTCCTAGGCTTCGGCGGGCGGGGCGGCGAGCAGGTCGTCGGGGCCGTCTCAGGTCTGTGCCACCCAAGACTGCAGGTCGTGATGAGGAATCAGACGCTCGTGAGGATTTCGGTTTCATAGGTCTCGTGCAGGAGGTACGCGAAGTCGGCATCCTCCGCCAGGTCACGTTCGCCGATCCGGGTCACGGGCACCCCCGGGGTCCAGGAGTTCATGACGACGGCCGAGATTCGGTCGGACAGGTCGCGGGGGTGGATCGGGAGTGTTCGTTGGGGGATGCCGTTCGCGTGCAGCTGGCGGTTGAGGATCTGCATGGTCACCCCGGGCAGCACGTCGGTGTCGGGCCAAAGGACCGACGCTCCGTCCCAGAAGGCCAGGTTCCATATCGTGGCCTCGCCGAGCCGCCCCCGGCGGTCGATGAACGCTGCGTCGTCGAAGCCCCGGTCTCTGGCCCGCCGCAGGTATTGCGTCTTCGCCACCTCGCCCACATGTTTGATGTGGGCAAAGTGGCGTTCGTGCTCCACGACGTCGAGCCTGAGTGGCCCGGCAGGCGGATCGGACGCCGCCGTGACCTTGACCAGCACGTCCAGTTCGGCCCTGCCGTCGGCGGGCATGAACTCGCCCGGCGGAGCAGTGATGAAGCACGTCAGCGACACGTCCGCTGGAGACGCGGCCAGCGCGGCACGCAGATACTCGCGCACCCGAGCGTCGGGTAGATGGTGCCCGAACAGCTCGTCACTGGCGGTTTGCAGCCGGGCCAGATGCAGGTCCAGACCCCGGACCGACCCGGCGCGGACCTGCATAGCCGTGAAGTGGGCAAAGCCTGCGAAGGCCAGCGGGGCGAGATCATCGACACCGGCGGACGTACCGTTGAAGTGAGTGATCGGGAGGGACATGTCCGCAACGGTAGGAGTTGACACCAGTGTCACAGGCAAGCGTGGGACGGCGGCCGCTGCTGCGGATCGGCGACCTGGCGGACCAGACCGGGGTGAATGTGCGGCTGCTGCGCTACTACGAGAGCAAGGGTCTGCTGGCCGCTGAACGCTCACCGACAGGTCAGCGACTGTTCGAACGCGCCGCCGTCGAGCAGGTCCACTCCATCCGCGCCCTGCTGGAGGCAGGCCTGCCCACGCGCATCATCAGCGAACTCATCGGCTGCGTACGCGAACACGACCGGCTCGAACCCTGCGCAGTCCCCGTCCTCGTCGAACACCTCAGCGCCCACGACGAACGGATCGCCGGTCTGCTCAGCACCCGCGATGCCCTGCAAGGACTCATCGACTCCTCATCTCCAGCTGAGACCTGAGCCTGGATCCACCGGGTGAATTGACGCTATTGGGCGTGGCGAAGTAGGGCGGATGGCCTCTGATCAGGCAAAATGGTGATTACTGAAGTCGCCAGAACACCGAACAGAAAGCCATCCGCGAGATGCAACTATCCCAGATCCCGAGGGCCTGCGCGACCTTCGACGAAGAGAACCTAATCGGCTCGGCCGGACTGGTCCCGGTGATGCGGCTGGCCCGCCGTGGCGGGTTGGAATCGTTGGTCGCGACGAGGCTGACCGTGTCCGGTGGGGCCGGCGCCGATGCTGGGGCGAAGGTCGCCTCGATCGTGGCCGGGATGGTCACCGGGGCGGACAGCATCGATGATATCGACGTGCTGCGGGAGGGCGCGGTGTACAAGGTGCTGCCCGGGGTGAAGGCGCCGTCGACGTTGGGCACGTTCCTGCGCGGGTTCAACTTTGGTCACGTCCGGCAGTTGGGGGCGGTGGCCAGCGCTCTGCTGGCCGCGGTGGCCGGCCTGGTGACCCTGCTGTCCGGTCACGATGATCACCGGGACGCGGTGACCTGGCTGGACGTGGACGACACCATGCGGGAGACCCACGGCTACGCCAAGCAGGGCGTGGGCTACGGGTACAACAAGGTCAAGGGCCTGAATGCGTTGCTGGGCATGGTGTCCACCGCGGTCAGCGCACCGATCATCGTCGGTCACCGGCTGCGGGAGGGCGCGGTCAGCTCCGCTCGCGGCGCCGGGAAGTTCCTGTCCGACGCGATCGCCGCGGCCCGCCGGGTTGGCGCCGGACCGGTGATCCGCTGCCGGCTGGACTCGGCGTTCTACAACCACAGCGTCATAGCCGCGATCAGGAAGGCTGGCGCGCAGTTCTCCATCACCGCCCGGATGGACAAGGCGGTGCAGAAGGCCATCGCCGGGGTCGAGGAGAAACAGTGGATCGCCATCAAGTACCCGAAAGCGATCTACGACGAGGACGAGAAGCGGTGGATCTCCGACGCCCAGGTCGCCGAAACCACCTACACCGCATTCACTTCCAAAGCCCGCAGTCACCGGGTCACGGCCAGGTTGATCGTCCGCCGGGTCAAACGGCTCAACCCGAAGGCCGCCCCACAAGGTCAGGACGAGTTGTTCAGCGTGTACCGTTATCACGCGGTGTTCACCGACTCCACCGAGCCGATGCTGATCGCGGAGGCCCACCACCGTGACCACGCCATCGTCGAACAGGTCATCGCCGATCTGAAAAGCTCTGCCTTAAAACATTTTCCGTCGGGATCGTTTAGTGCCAATGGGGCGTGGTTGGCCTGCGCCGTCATCGCCTACAACTTGACCCGGGCCGCCGGCGTGCTGGCCGGCGGGAAATTCGGCAAGGCCCGCACCTGCACCATCCGAGCCAAGCTGATCAACATCCCGGCCCGGCTCTCCCGCTCCGCGTCGGTCTTCACGATGCACCTGCCCGCGAACTCCCGCCGCGAGACACCGTTCCTCAATCTGTTCGACGCGATCCAGGTCCCATCCAAAGCGGCCTGACCCCTAACCGCACGCCACCCCAGGCCCGAGACCGCGCCACCCGGACACACCGATAACAGATCGGGCGATTACCGCTACCCCCGGACGGCAGTCGGGCCATTCAAGATCAACTCACGGATCCCAAGATCAACTGGACGATGCGCGGTGGATCGAGGCTGAGCAGGTACCTCATCGGACGCGACAACAATTGCAATAGAGCTGAAGAAGACGATTAAGCACGAAAAATGAGCCGCCGCGTCGGATTCAATGGTCTCTCCTTCCTGTCCTTCACCAGCCCGGCGAGCCGGGCGCAACGCAAGTCATGGACGAATTTCGGCGTGCGGCCACTCAACCAAAGACGAGATACTTTCCTGGCTTCCCGGGCTCGAGCAGCTCAAATTTCAAATTCATATCGGTGCGTTCGACGAGCTCCAACTGATGTCTGAACTGCTCGTTCGTGGCGTAGACGGCGTTCTTCAGCTTCCACTCCTCGTTGAACCATGCACGGAGCGCAGCGAGAAGGCGTTCGTCCAGTCCGGTTTCCATCTGCGACAGGCGAACCCAGAAGAAGATGACGGCGTCCACGTCCGCCCATTGGTCGTCACCGACTGGAGTCACGGTGGATTTCAAGAGGAACGTAGCGCTCGTGGGAAAGACGTAAACGCATCCCAAGCATCTGGCGCCGTCGGGTTCGAACACCGTGTACGTGAACGCGCGATGCTCAGCATGGCGTTGTGCAAGGTCGACGAGATCCTTCCGGTTCGCCGCCACCGTGAAGTCGTCCTCGGGCCACGCTGACTGTTGCCACAACCGCAGGTACTCACGCGTCTCAATCACGGCGGCATAATCCATCTCCGCGTCTTCGGCCACGATCGGACGCAAGGCGAACTCGTCGGTCTTTAGCTCCGCGGGAACAGGTTCGGCCGAATCGGTGAATGACACGTGTGCCTCCTTCGGCAGGTATCCCCCACTACTACTCACGCTACGGCCACCCGCTCACCGACGAGCCTTGGGGTGTGCGCCGCTTCTTCGTCCGGGATCCCGACGGTCACGTGCTTAACGTGGTCAGCCACCGCTGACTGCAGGCCCCGCTGAACTGGGCCTGACAGTGACATGCGAACTGCTGCCGAAGTGTGCGAACGCCCGATGGTGCGGGTGCTGTCGCCGGTGGCGTCGCGGTCGCGCAGCGGGCTGCGAACCAGCGACTCCTCAACGACATGCTCCGACTCCTGAGCGATGTGGGACGCGGAACGGGAGCTCCCACTGCGAGAGACGACAGCGGCGTGCTCCCTTAAACCGCGGCCGGCGGGATTCAAGTTAACGCTTTATCAAGGATCTGCTTGAATACGGCCATGGGGACGGCAACCGAAGACCAGCGGCTCGACGCCGTGTTCAGGGCCCTCAGCGACCCCACCAGGCGGGACATCGTGGCGCGGCTCAGTGCGCGGGAGGCGACGGTGACCGAACTGGCCGCGCCGTACTCCATGAGCGTGCAGGCCCTCTCGCAGCACATCCGGGTGCTCGAGCGGTCCGGCCTCATCAGCCAGGGACGGCATCGGCAGTCGCGGCCATGTCGGCTCGAGGCGGCGGCTCTCGCGGCCGCGGTCGGCTGGATCGAGGAGAGCCGGCGGACGTGGTCCGAGCGCATGGACCGGCTGGAGACGCACCTCGCCGGCTTGCCGAAGCCGGAGTCGAAGTGAAGGACGACGAACTTGTCTACCGGCGGATCGTTCGTGCTCCGCGCGCACTCGTGTGGCGATGCCTCACCGAGCCAGACGAGCTCGCGCAGTCCTGGGGACCCAGCGGCATGCGACGCCGATCGACGGCATCACTGTCGAACTCCACCCGGGCGGCCGGTTCGAAACACTGATGGTCGGCACCCACGGCAGCTACCGGATGGCTGCCACCTTCACCGAAGTCGTCCCGCCGGAACGGCTCGCCTGGCTCGAGTCCGCGAGCGGGATGCACACCACCAGCACGCTGGAGGACCTTGGCGACGGCACCACCGCAGTCGTCATCCATCAGCGGCACGTGCCCGAGGGGATGCGCGCCCCCGAGGCCCGCGCCGGCTTTGCCAGCTCGCTGGACAAGTTGGAGCAGCACCTCATCCACTTCGTGAAAGGAGACCGTTCGTGACCGACCTGCAGCTTTGGGTGGGGCCGACGTTCGACCGGCTCGCGGACTTGCTTGCCGCGGCGCCGGTCGAGACGTGGGATACCCCCTCGCTCTGCGACAAGTGGCTCGTGCGCCACGTGATCGCGCATGTCACGATGCCGGCGCGGCGGACTCCCGACCAGTTCGGGGCCGAAATGACTGCGGCCCGCGGTGACTTCACCGTGCTCTCCGAGAGTGTCGCCGCGCGGGATGGTTCGCTGCCCGTCGCTGACCTCCTGGACCAACTCCGGTCGTCGGTACTGCACGCGTGGCAGCCGCCCGGTGGCGGTGCGGCGGGTGCCCTGAGCCATGCCGTTATCCACTCCTTGGACGTCACCATCGCGCTTGACCGGCCCGCCGTCGCGCCCGCAGCGGCCACCACCACAGTCCTGGACCAGCTCACCGCCAGCAACGGCAGCTGGTTCGGGACCGACCTGACCGGGTCCGGCTCGAGGCCAGTGACAGCCACTGGAGCCGGGGAACCGGGCGCGTTGTTCGCGCGGACAGCGGCTCGCTGGTGGCACTCGTCAGCGGCCGCGCGCTCCCCGACGGTCGCTCACTCCCCCGCGGCTGACGGACCGACTGGACTCAGCGTGTGTCGAAAGCCTCGATCATGCAGGTCGGCCCAGTCGCCGAGGCCAGCCGACGATCGGTGGTGAGCAGGACGGCGTCCATTGCCTCGGCGAGCGCTACATACATGGCATCCCACCCGCGAACGGTGTCGCGCAGCTCCCAGGCCCGGGCGAGCAGGGCCCGGTGTCCGAAGCGCTCACCGGGCCAGGCCTCAAGGTCTTCGACCGCCTGGGCAGCCTCCGTGCGGTCCAGGCGCCCACGCAGGTGCTCGCGGCGGATGACGCCGAAGACCTCCACGTCGGCGATGTGCGGAGCCGCATGGTCCGTGTCGGTGGTCAGCCTCTCGCGGATCGCTTCAGCGCCCGGGCCGCCCATCACGACTGCGCAGAGGCAGGAAGCGTCAACTACCAGCATCGGGCCACGTGCCTCGCTGCTCGTCGAGGGCCGCCAAGACCTCGACACGTCCGAGCGGT
>JAABUT010001045.1_pt1 | contig 35130 bp, 28 predicted proteins | sample 5559281 | NCBI WGS metagenome assembly JAABUT01 (sample SAMN10711880, study PRJNA513359) | rock metagenome | isolation source: Antarctica rocks | place: Antarctica: Victoria Land, Ricker Hills nord | collected 2016-01-04 | reverse complement strand
GAACTGACCAGGACAGGAGCAACGCCATGAAGACCAGGGCAGGCGCTGTACTCGCCATCGCAGCGATGGCGACAGGCATGCTGACGGCCCCGGCCGCCGCGACCACCACCGCCGCGACTACCACCGCCGCGACTACCACCGCTACGGCCATCACCGGGACACCAGCACGTCATTCGATGCCGCTGACGAATCTCAGGCACCTCGACTTCCTTACCGACAGGGTCACGGTCAAATCCGGGGCAGCACACACCACCTACCGCCTGGCGCAGGAACCGAAGATCGGCGTGCTGTGGGTGTACGCGGACGCCCGGGACGGCGGCACCTTCCAGCGGGTCGGCGGCGGCGCGTATGACGCCGCGACGAACACCTGGGGCCAAGGCAGTTACGACGCCGACGACATCGCCAGAGCCGCAGTTGTCTATCTGCGACAGTGGCGGGCCACCGGCGATCTCCGAGCCAGAAATGAGGCCTACCAGCAGCTCCGCGGCCTCGCCTACTTCCAGACATTGACCGGACCCAAGGCGGGCGAGGTGGTGTTGTGGATGCAGCCCGACGGCTCGCTAACACCGAGCCCGACCCCGGCGGACTCGCCGAACCCCTCCGACTCCGACCAGTCGTACTGGCTGGCCCGCACTCTGTGGGCGTTCGGCGAGGGTTATGCCGCCTTCCGGCATTCCGATCCGGCGTTCGCGGCGTTCCTGGCCGGCCGGATGCAGCTCTCGGTGAAGGCGTTGGGCCGCGACACCCTCACCCGGTACGGGACGTACCAGATCATCCACGGGGTGAGGGTGCCGAGGTGGTTGATCGTCGACGGTGCGGACGCATCGTCGGAAGCCATGCTGGGGTTGGCGGCATACGTGTCAGCCCGAGGGCCAGGCTCGCCGGCGGCCAGGGACGCGTTGTCCAAGCTTTCCCGCGGGGTCGCCGAGATGTCTGCCGGCAGCACCACGACCTGGCCCTACCGGGCGCTGCTGCCCTGGGCGCTGTCCCGCTCCGATTGGCATGCATGGGGTTCACAGATGGGGGCGGGGCTTGCCGCAGCATCGTCCGCTCTCGGACAGAAGTCCTTGCTGGATCCCGCGATCGGCGATGCCGCCGGCTTCACGCCGCAGCTACTGACGTCCACCGGTCCGGTCAACGGTCTGCTGCCGTCCCCGACCGACGGCACGCAGATCGCCTACGGAGCCGACGCCAGGGTGCAGACCCTGCTGGCCGTCGGCACAGCCGGTCACCGGGACGGCATCCGCGACCTGGCCGGCATTGCCGCCGGCTGGTTCTTCGGCGCCAACCCGGCTGGCCTCCCGGTGTACGACCCGGCCACCGGCGTCACCTATGACGGGGTGCAGGCCGACGGCACCGTCAACCGCAACTCCGGCGCTGAGTCCACCATCCACGGCCTGCTGACCATGCAGGCTCTGGACGCCAACCGCGACCTCGCCGCATTGGCCGGGTCGTCGGCGGCGGTGTCGGTTCGGGACGGGCTCACGGTGGTGGAGGCGGAAAGCGGCAGCCTCACCGGCAATGCCGTTGTCGCGCAGCCGGAATCCGCGTGGACCGGCGAGTCGCAGTGGAGCGGCGCCCTAGTAGTGGCCGGCCCTGGCAGCGCCGTGAGCTGGGCACTGCCCGCGGCGTCCCAGCCGCGGCTGGTGCAGCCGGTGGTCGAGCTGGTATCGGGATCGTCCGCGCGCACCGTCTTCGACCTCGGCGGCCGGGCAACCGGTTCGGTGCACTACGGCCGGGTCGGCGCGCAAGGCAAGGCTCCGGCGGTCGGCAAGCTGACACCGGTCGATCTGGGCGCCGTCGCACCGGCCGCCGCCACTACGGTGACGGCTCGCACCTACGACGGTACCGGACGTATCGACAACCTGCTGGTGATGCCCGAGGTCGCATCATTGGTCGCCAGCGGCAACGGGCATGCCACCGCGGTGCTGTCCAGCAAGTCCCGCACTGTCGAGGTTCGGCGGGTTGCCATCGCCGGCACCGGAAAGGCGACGGTCAGCTCCTACGACCGCAACGGCCGCCGGCTGGTGAGTTTCAAGTCTTGGGGCGCCAGCCCTCTGGTGCTCGTGCTGCCCGGCGGGTTCACCGTCGTCACCCGCTGATGTTCGGCTGACGCCATCGGAGGGTGAACTGCTGCCGTCATCGGAAGCCGGATTGCAGTCCGCCAGCGCTGCGCGCCCTACGATTGCCCGGTGCCCGGCTACCTGATCCTGCTCGCCCCGTCGGCGAACCGGGTCTATGCCGCCGGAGCCCCGGACATCGCGGCCGCCGAGCTGGCGCTGCTCTGTCCGTGCGCAACGGGCATCACGCCGGTCACCATCGCCGGTGTGGATTACTTGGAGTTCACCACTCCGACGCTGGAACCCGTTGGACTGTCACGTTTATCCGGCTTTTTCGCGGTGTTCCGGCGGCGCGGCGATCTGCTGGAGCCGGTGCCGATCCCGTCGACCGATGTGTTCGCCGACGATCTGGTCGGCATCCCGAAATACCAGGGCAAGACAAACGAGCAGTTCACCAGGTTGATGCTCAACGTGACCTTGGCTGCCGTACACCGGCAGCCGCCGTACACGGTGCTGGATCCGTTGTGCGGCAGGGGGACAACGTTGTCCACGGCGTGGACGCTCGGTCACGACGCCGCCGGCGTTGAGGCCGACGCGAGCATGGTCGATGCCTACGCCGCCTTCCTCAAGACCTATCTCAAGCGCAAACGGATCTCGCACCACGCGGACCTGTCGCCGGTGCGGCGGGAGGGGCGGGCAATCGGCAAACGGTTGCACGTCACGGTGCGACCCCGCGATTCCCGGCCGCTCGAACTGACCGTCTTCACCGGGGACGGCCGGGATTCCGCAAAGCTGTTCGGTAGACGCACCTTCGACGTCATCGTCACCGACGCGCCGTATGGGGTGGTGCACGGCAGCCATACGGGCACCGACCGTCGCCGCTCCCCGGATGCGCTGTTGCGGCAGGCGATACCGGTCTGGGCAGATCAGTTGCGCCGCGGCGGCGCGCTGGGAATCGCTTGGAACACTTGGGGCCTCGAGCGCGGAGAGCTGTGTGACATTGCCGCCGGATCCGGACTGCAGCCGGTTGAGGCGCCGGAGTTCCTGCGGTTCGCCCACCGAGTGGATTCCTCCATCCGCCGCGATCTGTTGGTTGCGCGCAAACCGTGATCGTCCTGCATCGTTCTGATCTAGGCGTGTTCGACTACGGGTGTGACCGAGCCGTCGTCCGGGCCCCGGGAGCCGTCCGCGCCACCCTGCCGGCCGCGCCTGGACCTGGCCGCCGTCTTTGCCGCCCGAGCCGCCCGAGCCGCCCGTTCCGCAGCCACCCGTTCGGTCAGACCTGGCGGCGGCGTGGCTCCGATCTGGGTGAGCACTTCCAGATCACGTTCGTCCAGCTGTTCCGCGGTCAGCGATGCGAGCAGCTCGGGCCGACGGGAAGCGGTGCGCCGCAACGACTCGTCCCGGCGGTAGCGGACGATTGCAGCGTGGTTCCCGCCGAGCAACACCTCGGGGACCGCGAGACCACGGAAATCCGGCGGCCGGGTGTACGCCGGTGCCTCCAGCAATCCGGGCAGTCCGGCGCCGAACGTGTCGTCGACCGCCGAATCCGGATTTCCCAACACTCCCGGGATGAGCCTGGCAATCGCCTCCACCATCACCAGGACGGCCGCCTCCCCGCCGGCCAGCACGTAGTCCCCGATGGAGAGCTCACGAACCGGAATCCTGGTGGCCGCGTCGTCGATCGCTCGTTGATCGATGCCCTCGTAGCGCCCGCAGGCGAACACCAGGTGCGGCAGCTGGGAAAGCTCGTCGGCCACCGCCTGGTTGAACGGCCGGCCCGCGGGGGTGGGCACGATCAAGGTCGGTGCGGCGCCGGCCGTCACGACGTCCAGGGCGGCACCCCAGATGTCCGGTCTCATCACCATTCCAGGGCCGCCGCCGTACGGCGCAGCGTCGACCGTCCGGTGTCGGTCGGAGGCCCACTGCCGGAGGTCATGCACGGCCAGTTGCAGCAGACCGGCGTCGATGGCCTTGCCGAGCAACGACTCCCGCAGCGGCGTCAGGTACTCGCCGAAGATGGTGATGACGTCGATACGCACCGCGTCGCCTACTCCGCCGGGTCGGCGCCGAACAGGCCGTCGGGTGGATCCACGACCAGATAACCGTCAGCGGGCAGCACCTCGGGCACGATAGCGGTGACGAACGGCACCAGCACGGCGTCACCGGCGGGGGTGCGCACCTGGAGCACCGGAGCGGCGGGGGGGTGCAGCACATCGGTGACGCTGCCCAGCTGCTCACCGGACGGGCCCCTGACCACAAGACCGATCAGCTGGTGGTCGTAGAACTCCTCCGGGTCGCCGATGTCCGGTAGGTCGTCGGTATCGATCAGTAGCTGGGTGCCGCGGAGCTTCTCGGCGCCGACGCGATCGTCGAAGCCCTCGAAACCGACCACCATGACGCCACCGCTGAACCTGGAACGCGCGATCGTCAGCGGCCCGGCCTCCGCCGGGTCGGTGACCAGCACCGAGCCGGCGGCGAACCGGGAGTCGGGATCGTCGGTGTGCACCTGAACGGTGACCTCGCCCCGAACCCCGTGCGGACGGCCGATCCGGCCGACCAGGACATCCATCGGCAGCGACCTCAGCGGCTGGTGTGGTCGGCGTCGCGGTCGGTGTCGACCACGTCGACCCTGATGCCACGGCCGCCCACCGCTGCCATCACGGTTCGCAATGAGGTGGCGGTTCGTCCTCCGCGGCCGATGACCTTGCCGAGGTCGTCGGGATGGACCCTGACCTGCAGGGTGCGGCCGCGGCGCCCAGTGGTCATGTCGACCTTGACGTCCTGGTCGTTGTCGACGATTCCGCGGACCAGATGCTCCAGCGCCTCGGGCAGCATGCTCACTACTCCGACTCCGCCGGTGATTCGTCGCCGTCCTGCTGCGACTTCGGCAACGCGAAGCCGGCGACCTCGGCCGCTTCGGCACTGGCGAACCAGACCTCGGCGATCGTCGAGTCGTAGAACGGGGTACCTGGACGGTGGTAAAGCTTCGAGGATGCGTTGCCCTTGATCGGGAACCCTTCCGGCTGGGCGTCACCGTCCAGCGGAGCGTGCGATCCCTCGCCGAACGGTGCCCCATCGGTTTCCGCGGTTTCTGACGTGCCGCCGGAGTTGGCTGCGGGCTCAGCCGCAGCTCCCTGCGACGGCTCGGCGACCTCGGTGTCGGCGGCGGGTGTTGCAGCCGAGGGCTCGGCGGCGACGGGCGCTGCGACAACGGGCACTGCGGCATCCGCATCGGCCGGCGGGACGGCGGCCGGAGCGGCGGCGGGCGCCTTTGTGGGAGCGGCATCGGCGGGAGCGGCGTCGGCGGGAGCGGCGTCGGCCGGAGCGGCATCGGCCGGTTCTGCCTTCTTGGGGGCGGCCCTCCTCCGCGCTGTGGTGGCGCCGGAACCGTCTTCGGTGCGACCACCGGCGGCGGCGATGGCAGCGTCGTAGAGGGCCCGCTTGTCGACCTTCTCCGGCTGCGGCTTCAGGCTGCCCTCGGTACCAGGCAATCCCTTGAACGTCTGCCAGTCGCCTGTCACCGACAGCAGCGCGACGACTGCCTCGGTGGGCTGCGCACCGACGCCGAGCCAGTATTGTGCACGCTCGGACTCGATCTCGATGATGCTCGGGTCGGCTTTCGGGTTGTACCGACCGATGGTCTCGATGGCACGGCCGCTGCGCCGGGTGTGGGAATCGGCGACGACGACGCGGTAATACGGCTCGCGAATCTTGCCGTAACGGGCGAGCTTGATCTTGACAGCCACTGTGGTGGACTTCTCCTCGATACGAGTGGCGGAAACCCGCCGTGGGTGTGCGCCCGGCCGACGCGTGGGGACAGCGCCGCTGGACACACTGTTGGCGGCCACCCCCGGTGAGAGGGCCGGACGGCAGCCGTGACGGGCATTATTGTGCCAGATGATGACCGCGGTGACGAACGAGCGGCTGGTCGCTGCGGTCATCGGCGAGCGCTTACTCGTCACCACCAGAGGCCCCGATGGCGGCGGGGCGGCCCGGACGGTGTCCGACGCCGCCGGTCTGGTGCGATCGGACACCGTCGGCCCGGACGCCTACCTGCGGCTGTGACCGGGCCGGTGCGCCCGCAACCGCGCGGTCAACAGAACGCCGAGAGCGGCTCCGCCGATGTTGGCCATCACGTCGCGGTAGTCGCCGGTGCGGCCAGGGATCAGCAGCCACTGCCAGAGTCCGACGGCCACCGAGAGTGCCGCGCAACACGCCACCACCACGACCGCCCGGAACGGCGGCCGCGCCAGCACCCCGAGCACGCCCAACGGGACGAACATCACCACATTTGCGGAGAACTCGACCAGGCCGAAGCCGATCCAGCCGGGCAGTCCGCGCGCGTGCAGATCGGCGAACCAGTGCTCGAGTGACGACTGCCCGGCGGCGTCCGGTCGGGACGGCCACAGCACGATCACCAGCACCGCTGCCAGGATCCCCACCAACAGCCAGCGCGCCACCTTCACCTGCAGCGGCGGGGCCGGTGGACTGACAACCTGCCCGCCGGCGGTCATGGCGGCCCATCCGGTGACCGGCCCGGAACACCGCGAGCGGGTGTCGCAGGGTCTGTGGATCGTCCGCCGGGTCCGCCGAGTAGACGACCAGATCGGCCGGATCGCCGACGGCACCGGCGGGCACGCCGAGCCAGGCCAGGGCCTGCTGCGAGGCCGCCCGCAACGCTGCGCGGGTGGACAGCCCGATCCCGGTCAGCGCGATCACCTCGTCGGCGATTCGGCCGTGCTCCACGAACCCGCCGGCGTCGGTCCCGGCGTGCACCGGGACACCGGCTTCGACGGCGGCGGCGAAGGTGTCCCGATGGCGCTCGTGCAGGTCGCGAATGTGCTTGGCGTACGCCGGGAAGCGGGTGGCGGCATCGGCGAAGGACGGGAAGTTCGCGATGTTGATCAGGGTCGGCACCAGATGCACGCCGCGGCGGGCCATCTCGTCGATGGTGTCGTCGGTGAGGCCGGTTCCGTGCTCGATGCAGTCGATGCCCGCGGCGAGCAGGCCCGGCAGGGCGTCCTCGGCGAACACGTGCGCGGTCACCCTTGCTCGCCCGGCGTGGGCCACGGCGATGGCTTCGGCGAGCACCTTGTCGGGCCACAGCGGCGCGAGATCGCCGATGCTGCGGTCGATCCAGTCCCCTACCAGCTTGATCCACCCCGCGCCGTCCTGGACCTGACGGGCCACCTCGGCCGGCAGGTCGGCGGGATCCTCCAGGTCGACGCCCAGGCCGCGGATGTACCGCTTCGGTCGGGCGATGTGCCGGCCGGCGCGGATCAGCACCGGCAGGTCGTCGCGGCCGACCAGCGGCCGGGTGTCGATCGGCGACCCGCAATCCCGGATGGCCAGCACGCCGGCGGCCAGGTTCGTGATGGCCTGCCGCTCGGCGGTGGCCACATCAGTGGGGCCGTCCATCGAGTAGCCGATGTGGCAGTGGGCGTCCACCAGACCGGGCAGCGTCCAACCGCCGAGCCGCTGTGCGCCGGCCACCGGGCCGTCGACGAACACCCCTTCGGCCATCCAGCGATCGACCGGTTCGCCCGTCGCCGCATCCGTGCCGATGAGGTGCCAGCGCTCGGTGCTCACGACGTCCATTGTGGCGGCGCCTGCCGTGGGGAGTTCACGGTCGCTCGAGTGGGGTCGGAATGTTCGGTACGCCAGATGACGAATCGCTCATCCGCAACGGTGTTGTCGGCCCATCGGAGTACCGAACGTTCCGGTGCAACTTGTCCACACGGCGTCGGCTGTCCACAGATGGAGGATCCGACCAGCACGGAGAGAACGATCGAGGTCCAGGGTGACCGGATGGACCGTTGGGATGATCTGTTCGCACTTCACCATGGCGTGCTGCTGCGCCGTGAACTGCCGCACCTGCGCTCGTCGCTGGCCCGTGCCGTCTCCGCAGGTCGGCTCGCCGACGTGCTGCCCGGAACCTTCGTCGATGCCCGCCACGCGGACACCTTCGATGTTCGGATCGCGGCCGCGATGCGACGCTTTCCGGAAGCGGTCATCTGTCAGTCGACCGCCGCCAGACTGACCTTCTGGCCGCAATTGGCGGATTCGCCGGTCGAGCTTGCCGGACCGAACATTCGCGGGCGGCGACCCGGCTACGCGTTCAGCCGGCGGACGATCCCGGTTGAGTGGCAGGACATCGGCCAGCAGATTCGTCTTACTGTGCCGGCCCTCACCGCCATCGATCTGGCGCCGGCCACGGGGGGCGAGTCGATCGATCGAGTGCTCCGCAGTCGGACCGCCACATTGGGTGATCTGTCCGCCGCGCTCAAAGCCAACCCATACCGGATCGGAAACAGCGATCGACGCCGGTTGCTGCTCGACTCCCGAGACGAACCGTGGTCGGCGGCCGAGAGGCTGGCGCACCGGATCCTGCGCGCTGCCGGAATCCGAGGGTGGAAGTCCAACTATCGCATTCGTTGTCGCGGTCGCACCTACTATTTGGACATCGCGTTTCCCGGACTGAAACTTGCGGTCGAGATCGACGGCCGGTTCCACGGGCTCGACGGGGCTGTCTTCGAGAACGATCGCTTCCGACAGAACGCGTTGGTGCGGTCGGGGTGGATGGTGTTGCGGTTCACCTGGAAGATGCTGATCGAAGATCCGGAGGGCGTCGTCGAGACGCTACGAGGCGCACTGTCCGTGGCCCGAGCGGGACGTTCGGCACGCCAGAGCGCGTAGCAAGCCTGATCCCGGTCCATTTCCGCCGCTGGAGTACCGAACGACCCGCGCTGCGCTATTGCCCCTTGGGCAGCTTGATCTGGCTGGGATCGAAGCCCGCGGGTAGGTCGTCCAGGGAGAATCCGCCGGCCTTGCCCCGGCTGCCGGCAGCACCAGGCAGCTGCGGCATCCCGGCTGCACCAGGCAGCTGCGGCATCCCGGCTGCACCAGGCATCCCGGGACCACCCGGCATGCCCGGGAAGCCGCCCGGCAACCCGCGCATCTTCGGTGGCGTCGGCCCGCGCCCGGAAACCTTGCCCTTCTTGCCTTTCCGCCCCTTGACCTTCTTGGCGTTCTTCAGGCCGCGCATACCGAACTGGCCGGCCATCGAGGACATCATCTTGCGGGCTTCGAAGAAGCGGCTGACCAGGGAGTTGACCTGCGCCACTGTCTGGCCCGAGCCGCGGGCTATCCGCTGCTTGCGAGAGGCGTTGATCATCTTCGGATTGGCGCGTTCGTAGGGCGTCATCGATTGGATGATGGCCGCGGTGCGGTCGACGTCCCGGTCGTCGATGTTCGCCATCGCCTCCTTCATCTGCCCGGCTCCCGGCAGCATGCCGAGTAGGCCGCCGATGGGGCCCATCCGCTTCAGCATCTGCATCTGCTGCAGAAAATCCTCGAGGGTGAAGTCGTCGCCGGCCAACTTGGCCGCCATCTCCTCGGCCTCGCTCTGATCGAAGACCTTCTCCGCTTGCTCGATCAGCGTCAGCATGTCGCCCATGCCGAGGATCCGGTCCGCCATCCGGTCGGGGTGGAAGGTGTCGAAGTCGTTCAGCTTCTCGCCGGTGGAGGCGAACATGATGGGCGCACCCGTCACCTGGCGAATCGACAGTGCGGCGCCGCCACGAGCGTCACCGTCCAGCTTCGTCAGCACCACACCGGTGAACCCGACTCCGGCCTGGAACGCCTCCGCGGTGTTCACCGCATCCTGGCCGATCATCGCGTCCACGACGAACAGGATCTCGTCCGGGTCGACGGCGTCGCGGATGGCTGCTGCCTGGGCCATCATCTCGGTGTCCACCCCGAGCCGCCCGGCCGTATCGACGATGACGATGTCGTGCATCTTTTCCCTGGCGGTGGCCAGGCCGGCGCGCGCCACCCGGACCGGATCCCCGAAACCAGCCGAGGCGGCTTGCGACCCAAGCGATCCGGTATTGCCGGGATCCGGGGCGAAGACTGGTGCACCGGCCTGCTGGCCGACCACCTGCAGCTGGGTCACCGCATTGGGCCGCTGCAGGTCGCAGGCCACCAGCAGCGGCGTGTGCCCCTGACCTTTGAGCCAGAGAGCGAGCTTGCCGGCGAGCGTGGTCTTGCCGGCGCCCTGCAGGCCGGCCAGCAGGATCACCGTCGGCGGGGTCTTGGCGAACTGTAGGCGCCGGGTTTCGCCGCCGAGGATCCCGATGAGTTCCTCGTTGACGACCTTGATCACCTGCTGCGCCGGGTTCAGCGCCTGCGAGACCTCGGCGTCGGTGGCGCGTTCCTTGATGGCGGCGATGAACTGCCGCACCACCGGCAGCGCAACGTCGGCCTCCAGCAGCGCGATCCGGATCTCCCGGCAGGTCGCATCGATGTCGGCGGGCGACAGCCGGCCCTTGCCACGAAGGCCGGTGAAGACGCCGGTGAGCCGGTCGGAGAGAGTTTCGAACACGTCTGACAGGCTAGCCCGGTCAGCTGGCGGGCAGGTCTGCCACCAGTGCTGCCGCCACCTGACCGGCCAGCAGCTCGGCTCTGCGAGCCGACAACTGGCGGCCCCCCGCGTCCCGCAGGTAGAGGACATCGACCGCGTCCGCTCCCCAGGTGTGCGCCCTGGCCGCCAGCACCGCGACTCCGAATGCCGCGATGGCCGTTGCAGCCGTGTGCAGCAGCCCAGGGATGTCGTGGGCCCGGATCTCCAGCACCGTCGCGGATGCAGACGCACCGTCGGCCACCGTGACGACCGGCGGCGGGAATCCGGCCCGGCGGGCGGCCGTCGCCCTCTTGGCCACTGCAGCCCTGGCGGCCGACGGATCGGCGAGGGCGCCGAGGACGAACGATCGCAGGCTGGTGGTCTCCGGCAGGTCGCCGTACTCCGCTGCCACCAACCAGGTCTGCAGCGCTGTGCCGTTCTCCGTGCGAACCGAGGCCGATCTGACGGTCAGCCGTTGGGCGCTGAGCGCTCCGGCCACGTCGGCCAGCAGCCCGATCCGGTCCGGCGCCGCTACCGATATCTTCGCCGCCCCGATGCCGCCCTCGATCCGGACATCGGGCCCGCCGTCGGCCAGCAGTGCGGACTCGAGCACACTCAGCGGCTGCGGACCCACCGCCGGCCAACCCTGCAGTTCCGCCCGCACCCTGGCCGCCAGCAGCGCCACCTGGCGTGCCTTCCAGTCCGACCAGGCGGCCGGCCCTGCGGCCAGCGCATCGGCTTCGGTCAGCACCTCCAGCAGGTCGAGCACCCCCGCATCGCCGACTGTTTCGGCGACCACCGCGATGGTGGCCGGGTCGTCGGGGTCGCGGCGCGGCGCCGTCTCGGCTAGCAGCAGGTGATGACGCACCAGCGTGGTGATCACACCGGTGTCGGAATCGTCGAGGCCGATCGCCGTGCAGACGGCGACGGCGAGCTCGGCGCCGGCGATCGAGTGGTCGCCGCCGGTGCCCTTGCCGATGTCGTGCAGCAACGCGGCGATCAGCAGCAGGTCCGGGCGAGCCACCCGGCGGACCAGTCGGCCGGCTTCAGCGGCGGTCTGCACCAGATGCCGGTCGACGGTGAACCGGTGTACCGGATCTCGCTGCGGCATCGACCGCAGCCGTTCCCAGCCCGGCAGTAGCGCACCGATCAGTCCCACCTGGTCCAGCGATTCCCACACCGGCACCAGCTCGGCGCCCGAGCCGAGCAGCCGGATGAACTCGTCCAGCGCTTGTGCCGGCCAAGGTTGCGGCATCGGCGGACACCATTTCGCCAGCCGCGCCAGCGTCGCGGGAGCGACCGGTATACCGACCTGGGCCGCGGCAGCCGCCACCCGGAGAGGGAGGACCGGATCGTGCGCCGGGTCTGCGGCCTTGGCCAGAACGGCCTCCCCGTCCTGCTCCACCACGCCGTCGGCCAGTGGGTGCCGTTCAGCACGGGAACCCGACATCGACGGACGCGCCAGGGCACGCTTGACCCGATGCCAGGTGAGATCGACCGCATGGCCAACGGTCCGGCCGATCGCCGAGACCGTGCGCAACAGGTCGTCCCGATCGGCGAGGCCGAGCTGCTCGGCGACCGCGTCCTGGTCCTGAACCTGGAGCCGGTCGCCGGCCCGGCCGGTCACCAGGTGCAGCGCATCTCGGATCTGCAGCAGTTCGCCGCGGGCGTCCTCCAAGCCCTGATGTGGGCAGTCCGCCACCCAGGAGGCGGCTACTGCCCGCATCGTCACCATGTCCCGAAGCCCGCCGCGGGAGTTCTTGAGGTCACCGGTGGTGGCGAAGGCCAGGTCACCACTGCGATCCCAGCGCGTGCGGCTCATCTGGAGCAGTTCCGGCAGCCGAGCACCGGCATCCGAGCGCCAATCGGCGAGCACCCTTCGCCGCAGCGACGGACCGAGGTCCGGATCGCCGGCGATGTGCCGGATGTCCAGCACTCCCAACAGATCCGCCAGATCCGAGCGGGCGACCTGCCGCGCTCCGCCGACCGACCGCACCGCGTGATCCAGGCGCACCTTGGAGTCCCAGATGGGATACCACAAGCGCTCCGCGATCATTTCGGCGTATCCGGCCGGCGTCTCCGACGAGTGCAACAGCATCAGGTCGACGTCGGAGTACGGAGACAGTTCGCCGCGGCCGTGGCCCCCGACGGCGACCAGTGCCACCCCGCCGACGGTCACCCCGGCATCGGCGGCCAGCTCCACCAGCCATCCGTCGGTGAGCCGGGAGAGCGCCCGGCTGCGGGCCGGCCCGGTCATTCCGGTCCGTCCCAGCAGCGCGGCCCGCAGATCGATGTAGGAGTCCCCGACATGAGTGGTCATTGCAGTGAGACCCCTTGCTGCGCCCCTAGAGTGCTTCCGAGCCGACTTCCCCGGTGCGCACCCTGGTGACGGCCTCCACCGGACTGGTCCACACCTTGCCGTCACCGATCTTGCCGGTCCGCGCCGTCCGGACGATGACGTCCGTGACGTCATCGGCATCGGAGTCGTCGACCAGGATCTCCAACCGCACCTTGGGCAGCAGCTCGACGGTGTACTCGGCACCGCGGTACACCTCGGTGTGCCCGCGCTGTCGGCCATATCCGGAGGATTCCGAGACGGTCATGCCGTGCACGCCGAACGCCAGCAGCGCGGCGCGCACCTCGTCGAGCTTGAACGGCTTGATCACGGCGGTGACAAGCTTCATGCGTTGACCTCTTCCCTGCTCGCGCCGGCCGCCGGGCCGGCCGGTGTCGTCGGACTTGTGAACATTCCACCAGAGGCCCCGGAAGACTCCGTGTCGTAAGCGCTCTCGCCGTGAATGGTGATGTCCAGTCCCTCCGCCTCCTGCTCCTGCGTGGCGCGCAGACCCATGGTCGCCTTCAGGATCAACCCGATGACCAACGTCAGCACACCGGAGAAGACGATGGCCGCCGCCGCGATCAGGATCTGAATCACCAGTTGCCTGCCACCACCGCCGTAAAACAGCCCGGTGCTGGTACCCAAGAAGCCGATCCCGACCGTGCCGACGATGCCGCCGACCAGGTGTACCCCCACCACGTCCAGCGAATCGTCATATCCCAGCTTGTATTTCAGGCCGATGGCGAGCGCGCACAGCGCGCCGGCCAGCAGGCCGAGCACGATCGCGCCCACCGGACTCAGCGCACCGGCCGCCGGGGTGATGGCCACCAGTCCGGCCACTGCGCCGGAGGCGGCGCCGACTCCGGTGGCATGCTTGTCGCGGAACATCTCGACCGCCAGCCATCCCAGCATCGCCGCCGACGTCGCCGTGGAGGTGTTCATCCAGGCCAGCCCGGCGGTCCCGTTTGCCGCTGACGCCGATCCGGCGTTGAACCCGAACCATCCGAACCACAGCAGGGCGGCTCCGAGCATGGTGTAGGGCACGTTGTGCGGACGCAGCGGCTCCCTGCCGAAGCCGCGACGTTTGCCCAGCAGCAACGCCAGCACCAGACCGGCCATGCCGGCGTCGATGTGCACCACGGTGCCCCCGGCGAAGTCGATCGGCGCTACCGTGGCGGCGCTGTCGGTGGTGCCGAACAGCTTGGCCGCCAGGCCACCCTCCCAACCGGAGAGCAACCCCCCGCCCCAGACCATGTGGGCCAGCGGGAAATACACGACCGTCACCCAGATCGCCGCGAAGACCATCCAGGTGGAGAACTTCATCCGATCGGCGACCGAGCCGGAGATCAACGCCACGGTGATGATCGCGAAGGTCACCTGGAAGGCCACCACGGTGAGCGCAGTGACACCCGAGCCGGAGTAGAGCGAGTTGCTCACGGTCTCCACCCCGTCGGCGTTCGGGCCCTCCGGGAACAGCCCCTTCAATCCGAAAGCCGTTGCTGGATTACCGAAGAGGCCGCCGGCGACGTTCTTGGAAAACGACATGGAGTAGCCCCAGAGCACGTAGACGATGCCGACCACGCCCATCGCGCCGAACGACATCATCATCATGTTCAGCACGGACTTGCGCCGCACCAGGCCGCCGTAGAAGAACGCCACACCTGGCGTCATCAACAGCACGAGCGCGGCCGAGGCGAGCATCCATGCGTTGTTGCCGGTGTTCAGCACCGGCAACGGATCCGCGGCGAGCTGGACAAGGGACATGCGAGCCTCCATGCATCAAGGAGGGGGACAGTCACCACCCTCGGACATGCAGACTGTCCCTAGTGTGTGTTGCCATCAGCCTTCTCCGATGTTTCCCCGGTGTGAACCGACGGCCGGCGGCGTTGCGAACTGATGTCGGCCTGAGTTCGGTGGTCGACCATGGGTCTGACTGACGAACGCCAGCAGCTCCCGGTCTGGCGCAGCCTGGTCCGGTGAACCGCGCCCGTCGAGTCCCGCAATGTCATCCTCGCGCCACCGCGGCTTTCTGGTTCTCAGTCGCCGAGCAGCGCGTCCACGAACGCCCCCGCCTCGAACGGAGCGAGGTCGTCCGGGCCCTCCCCCAGCCCGACCAGCTTCACCGGAACGCCGAGTGCCCGTTGCACTGCAACCACAATGCCGCCTTTCGCGGTACCGTCGAGCTTGGTGAGCACGATGCCGGTAATGTCCACGACTTCGGCGAACACCCTGGCCTGCACCAGCCCGTTCTGGCCGGTGGTGGCGTCCAGCACGAGCAACACTTCGTCGACCTCGGCCTGCTTCTCCACCACGCGCTTGACCTTGCCGAGTTCGTCCATCAGCCCGGTCTTGGTGTGCAGCCGACCCGCGGTGTCGATCAGCACCGCGTCCGCGCCGGCCAGGATGCCGGCCTTCACCGCGTCGAACGCGACCGACGCCGGGTCGGTGCCGGAGGCCGCCCTGACCACCGTCGCCCCTGCTCGTTCTGCCCAGGTCGCCAGCTGGTCGGCGGCCGCAGCCCGGAAGGTGTCGGCGGCGCCCAGCACGACGGTGCGGCCGTCGGCCACCAGCACCCGCGCCAGCTTGCCGGTGGTGGTGGTCTTGCCGGTCCCGTTGACCCCCACCACCAACACCACGGACGGCCGCCCATGGTGCGGCAGCGCCCGCACGCTGCGTTCCATGCTCGGGTCGACGGCCTCGACCAGCACTTTGCGCAGCAGCGCACGCGCCTGGGCCGGGTCGGCGATGCCGTGCGCGGCCACCCCTGCCCGCAGCTTCTCGGCGATCTCGGTGGATGCCTGGGCACCGAGATCGGCCAGCAGCAGGGTGTCCTCGACGTCCGTCCAGGAGTCCTCGTCCATGGTTCCCGCGCCGAGCAGACCCAACATCGATCGGCCGAAGGCGTTCTGCGACCGCGACAGTCGTCCGCGAAGTCGGTTCAGCCGGCCGTCGGTGGGGGCGATCTGCTCGCCGGCTGCGGTCACCGGCGATTCGGTAGTCGGAGCTGTCGAGACGGCGGTCGGGCTCGGCGTTGCCGAGGTGGCTGTCGCGGCAGTAGCGGCAGTCGCGGCCGGCGCGGGCTGCGCGGCCTGCGCGGCCTGCGCGGGCTGCGCGGCCGGCGTTGGGATGCTCGGCCACGGCGGGACCGGCGCTTGCTGTTCGGTGGATCGCGGCTCCGGTGCGGGCCCGGCCGGCTGCGGTGCGGGCCCGTCCGGCTCCGCAAGCTCGGCCGGTGGCGCATGCTCGGCCGGCTCCGAGTGCTCGTCCGGTGGCGCAGCCGGCGGCTCGATGACGGCCGGATGCCCGTCCGCGCGGGTGACCGGTTCCACCGCTGGGCTTGCGCCGATCTCTGTCGGCCCGGGATCCGGTGGCCGGTCCTGCAGCGCGGTGCCCGATCCGGTGCCACCGGAACCGCTGGAGAACGAGATCGAGCCTCCGGCCTGGTAACCACCCTTCGGGGGAAACTGTTTCTCACCAGCCGGATCCGTGCCGACTGCCCCGCGTTCGGCCTCGGTCAGCGAGATCCGCCGGCGTCCGGCCAGCACCAGGCCGACAACGAAGAGCGCAGCGAGAACGACGGCAGCGACAATGACTATCCAGATCCAGGTGGGCACCGAGCCATCATCCCAGCTCGCCGTCGAACAGCCGATCCACCACCCGCCTGGCCCGGCGGGCGGTCCGTCGATAGTGATCCACGAAGGCCCCCGGGTCCTCACCACCTGGATGCCCGAGCGCCCGGGCCACCGCCACCAGGGACCGCCCCTGGCGGGGCAGCTGATCTTCAGGCTTGCCGCGCACCAGCATGATGGCGTTCCGGGCCCGGCTGGCGGACCTCCAGCCCTCGGCCAACATTGCCGCGTCCGACTCGGTGATCAATCCGGCGTCGGCCGCCGCTGCGATCGCGGGCAGCGTGCTGCTGGTCCGCAGACCCTGGATACGGAATCCGTGCTGGAGTTGCAGCAACTGGATCGTCCACTCGATGTCAGCCAGTCCACCGCGGCCCAGCTTGGTGTGTGTCGTCGGGTCGGCGCCCTTGGGCATCCGTTCGGTGTCCACCCTGGCCTTGATCCGGCGGATCTCGGTCGCGTCGGCGGCCATCAGGCCGCCCTGCGGATAGCGCACTCGATCGGCAGCGGCGATGAAGGCGGCGCCGAGCTCGCCGTCGCCGGCGATCGGGCGCGCCCGCAGCAGCGCCTGCCGCTCCCAGGCCGCGGCGAACCGCTGCCAGTAGGACCGGTAGGACTCCAGGGACCTGACCAGTGGTCCGTTGCGGCCCTCCGGGCGCAGGTCGGCGTCCAGGCTGAGAGCGGGGTCAGGGCTCGGCCGACCGAGCATTCGGCCCACCATCTCAGCCACCGCGGTGCATCCGTCGACCACCGCGCCGGCGTCTGCGCCGGGATCCGGCTCCGCAACGTACATCACGTCGGCATCGGAGCCGTAGCCCAGTTCGGCGCCGCCGATGCGGCCCATTCCGATCACCGCCAACCTGCCCCTGATCGGCCCCCGGTCGGTCTCGATCTGCCGCCATGCCGCCAGGAACGCGGCCTGCACGGTGGCTTCGGCGATCCTGGTCAGCCCGCGGGTCACCTGCCCGATGTCCAGCAGCCCCAATAGATCTCCGCAGGCCAGCCGCAACATTTCGTGCCGGCGAGCAGATCGGGCAGCATCCGCCGCGTCCCGGGCGTTGCCGGCCCGGTTGCTGCGGGCCAGCAGTGCGCCGGCGACCACCTCAGGGTCGACGCCTGTCAGCGCAGCGTCGTCTCCCAACAGCCGCAACACTTCCGGCGCCCTGAGCAGCAAGTCGGCGACCAGCCTCGACTCCCCCAGCAGCCCGGCCAGCCGGAGGGCGACGGTGCCCTCGTCCCGCAGCATCCGCAGGAACCAGGGAGTGCCCGCCAGCGCATCGGACACCTGGCGGTAGGCCAGCAGTCCGGCATCCGGATCCGGGCAACGCGCGAAGGTGTCGAGCAGAACCGGCAGCAGGGTGCGCTGGATGGCCGCCTTGCGGCTCATCCCGGACGTCAGCGCCGACAGGTGGCCGAGTGCGGACTGCGGCGAGAAACCGAGTGCCGCTAGGCGTTCCCCAGCCGCTGCGGTCGAAAGCCGCAGGTCTGCGCCGACGGCTGCCACGGCGTTGAGCAGCGGCCGGTAGAAGAGCTTCTCGTGCAGTCTGCGAACGGTCGCCGCATGTCTTGCCCATTCGGAGGCGAACACTTTCGCCGCGGACTCGGTGCCGGCCGCGCCGTATCCGTCGCACCGGGCCAGCCACTCGAGGTCGGGGGTGTTGTCCGGCAGCAGGTGGGTTCGCCGCAGCCGTTGCAACTGCAGCCGGTGCTCGACGCGGCGCAGAAAGGTGTAGGCGGCTGCCATCTCGGATCCGTCGACGCGGCCGATGTAGCCACCGCGGATCAGCTGTCGAACCGCCGACAGAGTCCCGGCGACCCGCAGAGTCTCGTCACCGCGGCCGTGCACCAGTTGCAGCAACTGGACGGCGAACTCGACGTCCCGGAGCCCGCCGGCTCCCAGTTTCAGTTCGCGGGACCGATGCGCCTCGGGGATGTTCTCCTCCACCCGTCGGCGCATCGCCTGGACGTCATCGACGAACGATTCGCGGCCGGCTGCCGACCACACCAGCGGCCTGACGATCTCCAAGAAGGCGCGGCCGACCTCCGCATCGCCGGCGGCCGGTCTGGCCTTGAGCAGCGCCTGGAACTCCCAGGTCTGGGCCCACCGCCGGTAGTAGGCTCGGTGGCTGTCCGGAGTGCGGACCAGGGCGCCGACCGCTCCCTCCGGACGCAGGTTGGCGTCCACCTCCCAGGCCACCTGCTGGCACATCCGCATCAGCGTGGAGGCGAGAAGCGTTGCGGTGCGCAGCATCCCGGCCTCCGTCCGGTCCTGGGCTTCCTGCGGGTTCTGCGGTTGCGGATGATCGGCGACGAAGACGACGTCGACGTCGGACAGGTAGTTCAGTTCCCGCGCCCCCGTTTTACCCATCGCGATCACCGAGAGCCGGCACTGTGCGGCGGACGCGGGCAGCGCGGCGGCCGCCACCGAAAGGACCACCTGCAGGGTGGCGTCCGCCAGGTCGGACAGTGCTCGGCACACCGAGGGCAGCGGAACCACATCGAGGGTGGCATCGACGCCAGGGGCGAGATCGTGCGCCGCGATCAGCATCAGCCGGTCGCGGTAGGCGCGCCGCAGAGCGGTGACGGCAGCCGCTCCGGTGACCGAAGCCCTGGCGCCATCGGTGCCGGTGCAGCGCGGCTCGCCGGACCCCAGACCGACTGCCATGGACAGTGTCCGCCGGGTGTCCAGTGGATCGACCAGCGCGACCGCCAGCGGTTCGGTGCGCAGCAGCGGCCAGGAATCGGGATGCGCGATCAGGTGATCCACCAGCGCTGTGGATCCGCCCAGCACCGCGATCAGCCTTGCCCGCAAACCCTTCTCGGTCCGCAGGGCAGCGGTGATCCGCTCGGATCCGGCGGGGCCGGCGGCGGTCAGCAGCCGGGCGAGAGCCTGAACGGCCATCTCCGGACGGCCGGCCCTGGAGATCACGCCGAGCACCGGTTCGGCGCCCTGCGCCGCCGTTCCGTCCGCGGCCAGCAGGCCGGCCGTCGCCAGATCGGCGCGCACCCGGTCGGTGTCCGCGATGCCGTAGCGAACGGTCGCCCTGACCGCGGGTCTGCTCATGCTGGTGTGCTCGCGGCCACTCGCTCATGACCGGGCCCTCGGTCGATACGTCCCGCCGGCTCGGTCGCCCGGGCCGCTGTTGGTCTGCGAAGGCTCATGTCGGATCGGTCAGGCTGCGGTGATCGGCAGCCGCGGCCTGAGCTGCACGAAGCGGTGGGCAAACTCTCGCCACACCACCGCCATGTTCTGCTCTGCCTCGTCCAGCTCCGGCCCCAGCCGGCCGTCGAGCTCGGGTCCCAGCCGGTCGTCGATGTTCTTCTTCTGGGCGACCCACGATCGGACCGTGCGCGCCGTGGCCTCTATGTGGAACTGGATCCCCCAGGCTGCCGCACCGACCCTGAACGCCTGGTGGGGGTAGCCGGTGCCGGCCATCAGCAGCACCGCGCCCGGCGGCAGTTCGGTGATCACATCACCGTGCGACTGCATCACGTCAGGTGTCATCGGCAGGTGCCCGAACAGTGGGTCCCGTTCCGCCGCATCGCGTTTGGCAGTCAGATAGGCGCCGGTCTCCGGGCCGTCGGCGCCAGGTTTCACCGTGCCTCCGGTGGCCAACGCCAGTAGTTGCGCGCCCAGGCATATGCCGAGTGTCGGCGTACCGGCCTGCACGGCCGCCGCCAGCAGCGCCCTGGTGGCCGGCAGCCATGGCGCGGCCCGATCGTCCCAGGCGGACATCGGACCGCCCAGACAGATGACGGCGTCCACCCCGTCGATCGACTCCGGCACCGGACGACCTTGGTCCAGACGCAGAACCTCCAGGTCGGCGCCGACCTCGGTCAGCCAGTCGCCGAGCAACTGAGGACCATCGTGCGGTGCATGCTGCAGCATCAGTATCTTCATCGGTTATCCCTCGAGGTCGAAGTCGACAATGACGGGTGCGTGATCGGAGGCGCCCGTGCCCTTACGTTCTTCCACATCGATGGTGGCGCCACGGGCCCCGGCGGCCAGCCGGGGGGAGCCGAGCACGAAATCGATGCGCATGCCCTGCTTCTTCTGGAACCTCAACTGGGTGTAGTCCCAATAGGTGAAGGTGCGTGGCTGGGAGGTGAAAGGTCTTGCCACGTCGGTGAAGCCGGCCTCGACCAGGGCGCGGAAGGCGTCCCGTTCCTGCGGTGTGACGTGCGTCTTGCCCTCGAAGAACGCCGGAGACCAGACGTCTGCGTCGGTTGGAGCGATGTTGTAGTCACCGCAGAGGGCCATCTTCAGCCCGGGATCGGCCGCCAGCTCGGCGGCTCCGTACGCCCTCAGCGCATCGAGCCAGGCCAGCTTGTAGTAGAAGTGCGGATGACCGATGTACCGGCCGTTCGGGATGTACACGCTGCACACCCGTACGCCGGCGCAGACAGCTGATATGGCCCGCGCCTCCGCCACCGACGGTTCGCCGAACATCGGCATCTGCGGGAAGCCGACGTCGACGCTGTCCAGGCCGACCCTCGACAACAGCGCCACCCCGTTCCACTGGTCGAGCCCGTGGTGGGCGACCCGATAACCGAGAGCGGCAAAGGTATCCGCCGGAAAGTTGTCGTCGCGGACCTTCGTCTCCTGCATCGCCAGCACGTCCACGTCACTGCGTCGCAGGAACTCCGCCACCCGCTCGACCCTGGCCCGGATGGAGTTGACGTTCCAGGTGGCCAGCCGCAGGCGCGAGTTCATCCGATGACCGGCATTGCGGCGGGTGGTGCCACGAAGAACGGCAGCACCCAGTCCGGCTTGGTTTCACCGTCGATACGGACCCGCCAGCACAGGACCTGGCCGGCCGGAAGGGGCAGCCCGTTGTTGAAGTGGATGACCACCTGGGTGCGGGCCGGCAGCGATCTCCGCGGCACCCCGGCGCCCGGAAAGGTGGGCTCCTCCACCTGCTGGCTCTGCCCGAACCGCATCACCCCACCCTCTCCGGCAACGTCATCACCCAGGCTCACCGGGCTGCCCGTCACGTCCTCCAGGACCACCTCGAACGCATACTGCTCGTTGAACACCTCGGCCGGAAACCCGAGAGAGACCACGATCGCGAAGGTAGCGGTCGCGCCGGTGCTGTGATCGCGCCCGATGATCTGCAGGCCACCGCCGATCATCTGGAGTTTGCCCAACTGGTCGGCCACCGCGTAGTCGGCCATGATCAGCGATACCGTCGCCGCCTCGTGTACCTCACTCATGTCATCGATCCTGCCAGGCTGCGCGAGCCGGCAGCGAGGGAGCATCGCAGGCGAGGAGTGGGGAACGAGTGCAGCGGGTGAGGCGTGGACCGAGCGGCTGGCAGGCTGTCCTTGTCGCCGCGGCCGCTGGCGGCAGCGCTTACCGGAAGTCCCTCGACGGGGTGGCGACGATCAGGTCGACGGCGGCGATCCGGTCGGCCAGCACGGAGATGGCACCACCTTCCCGTTCCACCAGCCCGCGGATCAACAGGGAAGGCGATCCTCTGGCGATCCTGCGGTGACGACTCCACAGCGCGTTCGAGCAGATGATGTTGAGCATCCCGGTTTCGTCCTCCAGGTTGATGAACACCACCCCGGACGCGGTTGCCGGGCGTTGTCGGTGCGTCACCATTCCTGCGACCAGCACTCGAGTGCCGTGTTCGACATCGAACAACTCGGTCGCAGTCCGCACGCCGAGCTCTGCCAACCGGTCCCGGGAGTACTCGGTGGGATAGCAGTCCGTCGAGATGCCGGTCGCCCAGATGTCCGCGACAGTGAGCTCGATGTCGCTCATTCCCGGAAGCATTGGTGCCTGCAGACCCACGACGGTGCCGGGCAGAGTGCCGTCCCGCTCGCCTGCCGCTGCGCCAGCCGCCCACAATGCCTGCCGGCGCAGTTCCCCCCTGCTCCGGGGCTCGGTGGTGCGAGCACCAACGATGCTGCCCTGATCTACCGTGCCGCCGGAGCCCGTCGCGGGGTTCGGCCCGGTTCCGGCGGCACCGGTGAGCGAGTCCAGCGCACCCGCGGTGGCCAGCGCCTCTGCCTGCGCCGAGGTGAGGGTGACCAGCCGGGTGAGATGGTCGATGCTGAGGTAACCGCCCGCTGGCCGCACGGTGACGATCTTCTGCGCGAGTTCGTCGCCGATGGTGCGCACCTCGTCCAGACCGAGCCGGACCGCCATCGGATGCAGGGGTGAGACGTTCAGTCCCCTGGATGGCTCAGCCGGCCGCTGCAGCCCGGAATCCGGGATCGAGGGGTCATTACGTGTCACTGCCGATGCCTGACCCGTGATGGATTCAAGACCGGCACCGTCCTCGAGGTCGGCATAGTAGTTGGAGGCGTTGATGTCCGGCCGCAGGACGGTGACGCCGTGCCGCCGGGCGTCGGCCACCAGCGACTGTGGTGAGTAGAAGCCCATCGGTTGGGCACGCAGCAATGCGGCACAGAACGCAGCGGGGTGGTGCAGCTTGAGCCATGACGAATAGAAGACCAGCGCGGCGAAGCTGAGCGCATGCGACTCGGCGAAGCCGAAATTCGCGAACGCCAGCAGTCGTTCGTAGATGCGATCGGCGACGTCGCCGGTGATGCCGTGCAGCCGCGACATCCCTTCGTACAGACGCTGCTTGAGACTCTCCATCTTCGCGGTGGACCGCTTGGCGCCCATTGCTCTGCGCAGCTGGTCGGCTTCGCCGGCGTCGAACCCGGCGACATCGACGGCCAGCTCCATCAACTGCTCCTGGAACAGCGGGATGCCCAGCGTCTTGGCCAGCGACCGCTCCATCACCGGATGGTCGTAGGTGACGGGTTCCAACTCGTTGCGGCGGCGAATGTACGGGTGCACCGAACCGCCCTGAATAGGTCCTGGCCGGATCAGCGCCACCTCCACCACCAGGTCGTAGAACTTCCGCGGTTTGAGGCGCGGCAAGGTGGCCATCTGCGCCCTGGACTCCACCTGGAACACCCCGACCGAGTCTGCGCGCTGCAACATCTCGTACACCGCCGACTCCTCCAGATCCAGCGCGGCGAAGTCGATCTCGATACCCTCCCGCTCGCGCACCAGGTCCACCGCGTAGTGCAGCGCGGACAGCATTCCGAGACCGAGCAGGTCGAACTTGACCAGTCCGATGGCGGCGCAGTCGTCCTTGTCCCACTGCAGCACCGATCGGTTCTCCATTCTTGCCCACTCCACCGGGCACACCTCGGCCACTGGCCGGTCGCAGATCACCATCCCGCCCGAGTGGATGGACAGGTGCCGCGGGAAGTCCTGCAGCTGCTCGGCGAGGTCGAGCACCGGCGCCGGGATCGGATGCTCACAATCCTGGAGCTGTTGCCCGGCAAGGGGTGTCCAACCGTCGAGCTGTTTGGAGTAGGCGTCCTGCTGGCCTGGCGAGTGCCCCATTGCCTTGGCCATGTCGCGTACCGCCATCCGTGGCCGGAAAGTGTTCACGTTGGCCACCTGCGCCGCATGATCGCGGCCGTACTTCTGGTAGACGTACTGGATCACCTCCTCTCGACGATCGGATTCGATGTCGACGTCGATGTCGGGTGGCCCGTCACGCTCCGGCGCCAGGAACCGTTCGAAGAGCAACTGGTAGCGCACCGCATCCACCGCGGTGATGCCGAGCGCATAGCAGACCGCCGAGTTGGCGGCGCTCCCTCTTCCCTGGCAGAGGATGTCGTGGTCGCGGCAGAACTTCACGATGTCGTTCACGATCAGGAAGTACCCGGGGAAATCGAGGGCGGCGATGACCCGCAACTCCTTGTCGATCTGTTGGTATGCCTTCGGAGCGTGCGACCGCTGGCCGTAACGACGCTCGGCGCCTGCCAGGGTGAGAGTGCGCAGATGGCTGTTCTCGTTCTCTCCAGGTGGCACGTCGTAGGGCGGCAGGCTGGGTGCGATCAGGGTCAGGTCGAACGCACACTGCTCGCCGATCGCGGCGGCCGTGGGAACGGCATCGGGATGACGGGCGAACAACGCCGCCATCTCGGGCCCCGACCGCAGGTGCGTACCTGGACCGGCGGGAAGGTAAGGATCGGCCTCGTCCAGGCTGCGACGGGATCGGACGGCAGCCATCGCCGCACCCAGCCGGTTCGCGCTCGGTACCGCGTAGTGCGCGCCGGTGGTGGCGATCAGCGGAAGCTGCAGCTCGGCCGCCATCACGGCCAGCAGGTCGTTGTCCTCGTCGTCGGTGGGTGCGGTGGAGCTGGTCAACTCGACCACCACGTTGCCGGCGCCGAACCGATCCATCAAGCGCCGCAACGCCTGCCGCGCACCGAGCGGGCCATGCGCGGCCAGCGCGCGCCGCACGCTGCCCTTGCGGCACCCGGTGAGGACCAGCCAATGATCGCCGCCGGCGTTCGCCAGGGCGTCGAGATCGTAGATGGGGCGCCCTTTCTCTCCACCGTTGAGGTGTGCCCTGCTGATCTGCCTTGACAGTCGCCGGTAGCCTTCCTGCCCTCGCGCCAGGATCAGCAGATGCTCACCGACCGGGTCGGGTACGCCGAGCTGCGGCTCGGGCAGACCGATCGAGAGTTCTGACCCGTACAGGGTTCTCAGCCCGGTGCCGGCTGCCGCCTCGGCGAATCTGACCACGCCGTAGAAGCCGTCGTGATCGGTGAGGGCCAGACCGTCCAGACCCAGCCGCACCGCTTCGGCGACCAGTTGCTCGGGACTGGAGGACCCGTCGAGAAAGCTGAACGCCGAGTGTGCATGCAATTCGGTGTACGGAACGCGCACGCCGTTCCGGCTGGCCGGGCGCCCCACCGGTTCCCGGAAGTCCTGGCGATGCGCGGATACCGGACCGAGCAGATCGGGATGCGGGCGCTGGAGATCAGCGGCAGCGGCACCACCTCCGGCCGGACCGCGCCCGGGCAGCGGAGGGCGTCCGGACAGCGCCCGTTCCAGCTCCGACCACGGGACGTTCGGGTTGGACCAGCCCATCAGTCGTACACCCCCTCGACCTGCCACCACCCGGTCGCGCCGGCCTCACCCGCCCCCGGCAGATACTTGAGCAGCACTGCAGGCCCGGGATCGCAGAGGATCTGCATCCTGGCCGAGAACCGCGGCGCCGCCGTCACCAGTTGCTCGGGCGGAACGTGTGGCTCCCACCACCGTTCGTCGATCAGCCATGGGCCTGCCCAACCGGTGACCCGGTGAGAGCCAAGGCGCCCTGGCACCGAGCTGAGCACCCCACGGGCCGTCACCCGCACCGCTGCCCCGTTCTGATCGACCAGTTCAACCGGGCGCTGACCGAGCGCAGCCTGGTCGATGAGCCTGGCCGGTGCCGGAGCCGGCAGCGCGCCCGGCCACGGCGCGGAAGGGTCGCGAGCGGGTGTTCGCTCGTCCCCCCAGCAGACCATGGTGATGCGGTCGGCCGGCGATCGGCCGCCGGAGAGTACCGGGGACAACACGGATTCCGGTCCGAGCAGACCCTGCACCCTGGCGAAGGCCCAGCCCGCCCGGTGATCGTCCTCGCCGTCGGATCCCCACAACCCGTACTGCACCCGGCCGGCGTCTACAGCCTCCACCGGTGTCAGCGTCAGCGTGACGATGCCTCCCGGCCCGTCATGATCGAAGGCACCGTCATGATCGAAAGAACCGTCGGTGTGATCCGCGGCGGTCCCCGACGTCGCGGTGGTGCGGTATCTGCGGCCGGCAGTGAGCCAGCCGTCCAGTTGCCAGCGTAGCCGGTCGGCGGTGGCGGCCGGGGACAGCGGCCGGGCCGCCCGCCAGATCCGGCTGAGGGTGTTGCCCCGGGTGGTGCGAGCAGTGATCGACAGCCTGGTGCAGGCCAGCCCCGCGTCGGCGAGCCGGGAATGGAACCGCTCGGCCAGTGCCCGACCGAGGAACGCGGCGGTATCGACACGATCCAGTGGCGGGTCGCAGAGCTGTTCGATGGCCAGCTCCTGCGGGATGTGACGCCGCGACACTCCCCGCTCGGCCATGCCCCTGGCCAGCCGGTGGGCGACCAGCGCATCGGTGCCGAACCTGGTGGCGACCCGTTCTTCCGGCAGTGCCGCGAAGGCGCCGACCGTGGTGATGCCCAGCCGGATCAGCAGGTCGACCAGATCCGCCCGCTTCGGCGGGGCGATCGCCGGTTCCCTGGCCAACTCGACGATGGGCAGGCCAGCGCAGAACTCCCGGTCGCCGCCCTCGGGCACGATCCGCTGCTGCCGGGCGGCCAGCACCGCCACTGCCAGCACGTCGGCGATGCCTATCCTGGCCTCGACATCCAGTGCCTCGATGACGTCGATGATCTTTTCGGCGGCGGCATCCTCGCTGCCGAAGTACCGTCGTGGGCCACGGACCGGGCAGCCGATCATCCCCGGCCGCAGCACTTCGACACCGGGCGCCACCGCCTCCACTGCTGCCACCACCGGTTCGAACAGCCGCCCGGCAACATCGTGATCGACCGGTAGCACCAGCAGCTCCGGACAGCGGGACTGCGCCTCCCGTCGGCGCATACCGACCCGGATGCCCTCGACCCTGGCGGCGGCGGTACACGCCTGGACCCGATTGGCGTGGAAGACCGCCACCGGTCCGGTCGCCGGCTTGCGGACCTGGCGGGCGGCGGCCACCGCGGGCCAGTCGGGGCACCAGATCACCAGGGAGCGGGAGCGGGCAGTCCCACCGTCGGCAGGGCGCTCGGCCCGGCCGCTCGGTGTGCTGATCACCCGGACACTCTATCGAACGTGTGTTCGATGCACCAGGGGTCCTGGGCGGCTGATCGACCCGACACAGCAGTCGTCGGCGACGTCCATCGCGGCCAGAGCCCGGCGAACCGGTGAGCCGGGAACTCAGGCCGCCGTCAGCAGGCTGGTGCCGGAGATCGCGAACAGCAGCACGTCGATGACGACGCCGACGACCAGCGCGCTGAACAGCAGCCGATCCCCAGGGCCGCGGCGCAGGCCGCCCACCCCGGCCAGCCCGACGAGCAGCCCGAAGGCGACCCAGCCCCACACCGGGGCCTGCCCGGGCGGTCCCAGCAACAAGACCACGGCGACGCCGAGCACCAGCACCATCGCGACCTTCACCGAACGGCCGGCTCCCCACCGGTGCGGGAGGCCGCGGATCCCGTTGGCCGCATCCTGCCGCAGGTCCGGCAACACATTGAGCAGATGGGCGGCGACTCCGAGCATGGCTCCGGCGACCATCGCCCACCAGGCCGGCAACGGGTGGCCGGCCAGGGCCAACGTCGCCGTGGCCGGGAGCACGCCGAAGGCCACCGCATACGGCAGGAACGACAGCACGGTCGAGCGCACGCCGACGTTGTACGCCCAGCCGCACCCGACCATCAGCAGGGCCGCCAGCCCCGCCCGACCACCGAGTACGGCGGACAGAACCACCGTCGCCACCAGGGCACAGGCGGTGGCCAGTACGACGAGTTTTCGATCGACGCCGCCGACGGCCAGCGGCTTGTCCGTCCTGCCCACCCGACGGTCCCGGTCCGCGTCGATCACATCGTTGGACCAGCCGATGGACAGCTGCCCGGTGAAGATGGCGGCGACCAGCAGACCGCCGGTGCCAGCCGTCAGCCCCACCGAGATCGCCAGAGCGGCGCTGATCACCGTCACCGCGAGGGTGGGCAACGGGTGGCACGCCCTCAGCAGACCACGGACCCTGGACAGACCCCGGACTCTGGACACCACCCGATGCTAGGCAGTGGACCGGATGTGTCGGGGTACCGGCCGGGAGGCGATCGGCGCCAGCCGCCCCGCTTCTCCCCGCCGGCCGGGCGCCGATACGGTGGCGGAATGACCACCATCGCCGCCGTGCACAGCGTGGTTCCGCCGCACCGATATCCGCAGGCGGTGCTGACGGCCGCCTTCGCCGAACTGTGCCTGCCGGACGGCGACCAGCTCGGGCTGCTGAAACGGCTGCACGGCAATGCCCGGGTGGATTTCCGGCATCTCGCGCTTCCGATCGAGCGCTACCCGGAGCTCACCGATTTCGGCAAGAGCAACGATGCCTACCTGCTCTGCGCCGTCGAACTGGGCATCCAAGCCGTGCAGGGTGCGCTGGAGGCCGCCGGGATCGCCGCCGGCGAGGTGGACATGGTCATGTCGACGACCATCACCGGGGTCGCGGTGCCATCGCTCGAGGCGCGGATCGCCCGCCGGATCGGGCTTCGGCCCGATGTGGTGCGGATACCGATGTTCGGCCTGGGGTGCGTCGCCGGTGCGGCCGGTGTTGCCCGCCTGCATGACTACCTGACCGCGCACCCGGACCAGGTGGCCATCCTGTTGTCCGTGGAGCTCTGCTCGCTCACCATCCAGCGCGATGACCGGTCGGTGACGAACCTGGTGGCCAGCGGACTGTTCGGCGACGGCGCCGCGGCCGTGGTCGCCATCGGCGCCGATCGTGCCGAGCGAGCCGACACCCTGGACGGGTCGGCGGTCGTCAGGGGTCCGGAGGTGGTGGCTGCCCGCAGCCACCTGTACCCGGACACCGATCGGGCGATGGGCTGGGACGTGGTGCCGGCCGGGTTGCGGATCGTCCTGGACGCCAGCGTTCCGGCGCTGGTCGGGCAGTACGTCGGGCCGGACATGCGCTCGTTCCTGTCGGACAACGACCTGAGCATCGACGACGTGGCGGCCTGGGTGTCACATCCCGGCGGTCCCAAGGTGATCGAAGCGATCACCGAGGCGCTCGGACTGCCGACCTCCGCGATGCAGTTGACCTGGCGATCACTGTCCCAGGTCGGCAACCTCTCGTCGTCCTCGGTGCTGCACGTACTGGCCGACACCCTGCGCGAGCAGCGGCCGCCGGCGGGTAGCCCAGGCGTGATGATGGCCCTGGGGCCGGGTTTCTGCTCTGAGTTCGTACTGCTGCGCTGGTGACCGGATGACGATGTGATCGCCTACCTGGTGCTGCTGATCGCCGTCGGCCTGGAACGTCTCGCCGAGCTGGTGGTCAGCAAGCGGAACCTGCGGTGGAGCCTGGCCCGTGGCGGCGTCGAGGTGGGCGCCGGTCATTATCCGGCGATGGTGGCGCTGCACTCTTTGCTGTTGATCGGTTGCGCGGTAGAGGTTCTCACTCTGCATCGGCCGTTCCTACCGGAACTCGGATGGCCGATGCTGGTCCTCGTGGCGGCCTCTCAGGCGCTGCGCTGGTGGTGCATCTGGACGCTGGGCAGGCAGTGGAATACCCGCATTGTGCTGACACCCGGCCTGCCGCTGGTCCGCTCCGGGCCGTACCGGGTGTTGCGGCATCCGAACTATCTGGCGGTGGTGGTGGAAGGTGCCGCATTGCCGTTGGTGCACTCGGCCTGGCTCACCGCGACCATCTTCGCCTTCTGCAACGCCGCGTTGCTCAGAGTGCGGATCCGGGCCGAGAACGCCGCCCTGGCAACGGTTTCCAGATGATCGATCTGGTGGTCGCCGGAGCCGGTCCGGCTGGCCTGTTCACCGCGCTGTTCGCCAGGGACGCCGGTTTGACGGTGCGGGTGGTCGAGCCGCGCCGGCCGCCGATCGACAAGGCCTGCGGCGAGGGGCTGATGCCGGGGGCGGTACGGATACTGGGCCAGGTCGGGGTGCAGCTGGGCCGGGATGTCCAGGGGCAGCCGTTCGGCGGCATCCGCTACCTTGATGGCGACCGGACCGCCGAGTCCCGATTCCGCTCCGGTACGGGCTGGGGTGTGCGCCGGGATGCGCTCCAGGCGGCGCTCTTCCGCGCGGCCGTTGGCCGCGGGGTGGAGATGGTCACCGGGATCGTCGACTCCGTCGAACAGAACGCCGCGGCGGTGACCGCCGCCGGAATCATCTCGCGCTATCTGGTGGCGGCGGACGGCCTGCACTCGCCGATCCGGCGACTGCTGGGTCTGCAGCTGCCGCAGGTCGGGCCGCCGCGTTGGGGACTGCGCAGGCATGTCCGCATCGCCCCGTGGGCGGATGTGGTCGAGGTGTACTGGTCGAGATCCTCCGAGGCCTACCTGACCCCGATCGGTCCGCAAGAGGTGTCGGTGGCGCTGCTCACCGGCGCCCGGGCGCCCTTCCACGATCAGCTGGCCGCCTTCCCGGAGCTGGCGGCCAGGCTGGCCGGCTGCGACGGTGACGATGTCCGGGGCGCCGGTCCGCTGCGCCAACGGGTGAGCAGCCGGGTGGCCGGCCGGGTGCTGCTGGTGGGCGACGCCGCCGGCTATGTCGATGCGCTGACCGGCGAGGGTATCGACATCGCCGCCCGCTCGGCCAGAGAGCTCGTCCGCTGTGTGCTGGCCGACCGGCCGGCCGACTACGAACGGGCGTGGTCAAGGGTGACCCGCCGGTACCGGTACCTCACCTCGGCACTGCTGGTTGCCGGGCGCCGGGAACGGCTGCGCAGGCATCTGGTGGGAGCCGCCGCCAGGTGTCCGGTGGTGTTCGACCTCGCCGTCGGTCAGCTCACCAGGTGAGGCGGTCAGCCCGCCGCCGCCGATGCCGGCGCCTGCTCGATCGGGATTCCGGACGCTGCAGCAGCAGTGGGTACGACGGTGCCGTCACGCCGTCCGGCCAGCAGGATGGTGCCCTGCCTGCGGTGGGCACCGGCGCGCCGACCGCCGACGCTGACGGTGAGTTCCCGGTCACGTAGCCGGCCGTGTCCCCGGCCGATTCCCATCCATCCGGTGTGCCTGGCGGTGAGCACCAGATCCGCACCCGGCCACTGCCCGGCGATCAGCAACACGGCACCGTGCTGCCGCAGCCGGCCGGAAAGAACCCGCAGCCGGGACGGGGTGACCATCGGACCACCCGGTGCACCCGGTGCACCCGCCGCGATCAGATCGACACCGTCGGCAAGCACCGACAGCACATGCAGTACATCCGGTCCGGCGTCCGGTACCACCACCAGGCGCTCCAGATCGACACCAAGCTCGGCGGCGGCCAGCAGACCGATGCCCGGCAGGCCGACCAGCGCAGACCAGCGCCGCTCCGGCCCGGCCAACAAGCTCAGCAGCAGACTGGACGCTCCCCCGGCGCCGAGCTTCGCGTCGATCTCGGTGTCGTCGGAACCGCCGCAGTCCCCGCCGACGTTGTCGATACCGTCAGCCACCACACTGATCACGCTGCCCCTGGGCAGACCTCCGCGGGGAAGCAGATCCGCCAACGGGCCGGCGACCGGTAACACCTGGCTCGTCCAGCGAGCAGCGCTGCCCATCGGTGCAGGGACCATGGGAGCTGCGGCGCGGGGGTGGTTATCAGCGGTCGACGCGACTGGGAACTCGAACCAGGCCGCCGGCCCGGTGCTGGATCCGGTCGCCCCGACAGCCGTCCCGGTGTCATCGATCCGGCGGCGCAGATCAGCCAGCACCTGCTCCCTGCTGCGAACCGGCTGAGCCGTTCCCTCAGTTGACGGTGACGTCGGGGGGAGCGTTGCCTGGATGTCGAACACCTGTTCGATACTAGAGGGAGCGCACCCATCGCCACAACACTTCGGCTCCGGCATCCCCCGACTTCTCCGGGTGGAACTGGGTGGCCGACAGCGGACCGTTCTCCACAGCGGCGACGAACCGGTCGCCGGCGTGCTCGGCCCAGGTTACCGCCGGTGCCGGGAACGGCTCGTGCACCTCAAGTTCCCACCGCCGGACCGCGTAGGAGTGCACGAAGTAGAAACGGGTGTCCGGATCCATCCCGGCGAACAACGCCGTTCCCCTCCCCGCTCGCACGGTGTTCCAGCCCATGTGCGGCACCACCGGCGCCTGCAGCCGCTCGACGACCCCTGGCCACTCACCGACCCCGTCGCTTTGCACGCCGTGCTCGACGCCCTTGTCGAACAGGATCTGCATCCCGACGCAGATCCCGAGCACCGGCCGGGCTCCGGCCACCCGGCGCCCGATGATCCGGTCGCCGCGCACCCGGCGCAACCCGGCCATGCAGGCCGCGTAGGCGCCGACTCCGGGCACGACCAGCCCGTCGGCGTTCAGCGCGGCGTCGAAATCGTCGGTCACCTCGATGCTGGCGCCGGTGCGCGCCAGCGCCCGCCGTGCGGACGCAATGTTGCCGGACCCGTAGTCCAGCAGCACCACCTTCGGGGATCCAGTCACACCGTCGCCGTCGCCGTCACAGCGTGCCCTTCGTCGACGGGATACCGGTGACCCGCGGATCCGGCTCGGCGGCCGCGCGCAGAGCGCGGGCAATCGCCTTGTATTGGGCTTCGCAGATGTGGTGCGGGTCGCGCCCGTACAGCACCCGCACGTGCAGCGCGATCTTCGCGTGGAATGCCAGCGAATCGAAGACATGTCGGTTCAGCACCACCGGATAGTTGCCTCCGACGGTGATGCCCAGCACGCCGTCCGGTTCACCGGTGTGCACGCTGAACGGCCGGCCCGACAGGTCGACCGCGGCATGCGCCAGGGTCTCGTCCATCGGGACGAAGGCATCGCCGAACCTCCGGATGCCTGCCTTGTCCCCCAACGCTTCCGCCACCGCCTGGCCGAGCACGATGGCCACATCCTCTACGGTGTGGTGCGCGTCGACATCGATGTCACCGGTGGCCCGCACCACCAGATCGAACGATCCGTGCACCGCGAAGGCGGTGAGCATGTGGTCGTAGAACCGCACACCGGTGGTGATTTCCGCTGTGCCGCTGCCATCGAGGTTCAGCTCGACCCGCACGGTGGATTCCGAGGTGGACCGCTCGATCCGCGCGCTGCGCGGCTGCTCAGACCTGCTCATTGCATCTCCGTCCGCATTGCCTTGGCCCTGGCCAGGAATCGGTTGTTCTGCTCCGGGGTGCCGATGGTCACCCGCAGATGTCCGGGAATACCGACGTCCCGAAGGAGGATCCCGGCGGCCAGGAATCGATTCCAGGCGGCCGGCGCGTCACCGCCGGCGCCGGCATCCCCCTCCACCGGAGCCCGATCGCCGAACCCACCGAACAGCAGGAAGTTCGCCTGCGAATCGACGACGTGATACCCGCTGCCCTGCAGCGTCTCCGCCACCCGGACACGTTCGGAGATCAGTGCTGCGACGGTCGCCAGGGTGTCGTCGGCGTGCCGGAGCGCCGCGAGGGCAGCAGCCTGGGTGATGGCGGAAAGGTGATAGGGCAGCCGCACCAACAACAATGCGTCGATCACCGCCGGAGCCGCTGCCAGGTAGCCGAGTCGGCCGCCGGCGAACGCGAATGCCTTGGACATGGTGCGCACCACCACCACCTGCGCCGGGAAGTCCTCGACCAACGACACCGCGCTGGCGGCCGAGGAGAACTCGGCATAGGCCTCGTCGATCACCACGATGCCGGGAGCCGCCTGCACCAGCGAGCGGATATCGCCCAGTGTCAGCGCTCCACCGGTCGGATTGTTGGGGGTGGTCAGGAACAGCAGATCCGGTTGCTCAGCGGCGATCCGGAGGGCAGCGGCCGGCACGTCGACACCGAAGTCGGCGTTCCGGGGGCAGCGGATCCAGGTTGTCCTGGTGCCGGTGGCGATGATCGGGTGCATGGAGTAGGACGGTTCGAACCCCAGCGCCTGCCGCCCTGGTCCGCCGAACGCCTGCAACAACTGCTGCAGGATCTCGTTGGATCCGTTGGCGGGCCACAGGTTCGCGGCGGTCAGGGGCACACCCGTGCTGCGGGCGAGGTAGCCGGCCAACGCGGTACGCAGTTCGACCGCATCCCGTTCCGGATACCGGTTCAGGCCGGTCGCCACCTCGGCGACCGACCTGGCAAGATCATCCACCAGCGCGGACGACGGCGGGTACGGGTTCTCATTGGTGTTGGCCGGCACCGTGACGGCCAGTTGCGGTGCGCCGTAAGGCTGGCGACCGACCAGGTCGCTGCGTAGCGGAAGGTCGCCGATGGACACGGAGTCGCCGATGGTCACGACCGGAACCTCACGCTGACGGCATCCCCGTGTGCGGGAAGGTTCTCCGATTCGGACAACACCACAACAGCCGGCGCCACCTCGGCAAGCGCAACCCGGGTGTACTCGATCATCTGTACCGACTTCAGGAAGGTGGTGGTGTTCAGGGCCGAGGAGAAGCGGGCACCGCCGGAGGTTGGCAGAACGTGGTTGGAACCGGCGCAGTAATCGCCGAGGGAGACGGGTGAGAACGGTCCGACGAAGATGGCCCCGGCGTTGCGGATCCGCATCGCCACCCGATGTGCATCGGCGGTATGGATCTCCAGATGTTCGGCCGCGTAGCCGTCGGCGACCGCGACCGCATCCTCGAGTGATGCCACCAGGACGGTGCCGGACTGGCGTCCGGTCAGCGCAGTGCGGACTCGGTCCCGGTGCCGGGTGGCCGCGACCAGATCCGGCAGCAAGGCGTCCACCGCGTCGGCCAGCGCGGCCGACGTGGTGATCAGGACGGACGCGGCGTTCGGGTCGTGCTCGGCCTGCGAAATCAGGTCGGCGGCGACGTACAACGGATCTGCGGAATCGTCTGCGAGCACGGCGATCTCGGTCGGACCGGCCTCCGAATCGATGCCGACGGTGCCGCGCAGGGCACGCTTGGCCGCTGTGACGTAGACGTTGCCCGGACCGGTGATCACATCGACCGGATGGACCTTCGTCGGGTGTCCGGCAACGTCGACGTCCTTGGCGCCGTATCCCAGCAGCGCGATGGCCTGGGCACCGCCGGCGGCGTAGACCTCGCTGACGCCGAGCAGCGCGCAGGTGGCGAGCACGATGGGATCCGGCCAGCCGTCGTTGCCGCGCTGTGGTGGGGAGCAGAGGGCGATCTGCGGCACGCCCGCCACCCTGGCCGGCACCACGTTCATCACCACACTGGACGGATACATCGCCAGGCCACCGGGGA
>JAABUT010001041.1_pt1 | contig 35184 bp, 31 predicted proteins | sample 5559281 | NCBI WGS metagenome assembly JAABUT01 (sample SAMN10711880, study PRJNA513359) | rock metagenome | isolation source: Antarctica rocks | place: Antarctica: Victoria Land, Ricker Hills nord | collected 2016-01-04 | reverse complement strand
ATTTCAGTTGAAGAAATGATTTGAATCATGCTATGAAATGTTTATCAACTGCATGATCTACTCAGTTCTATTGTTTCAAACAGAGACTTTCAATTCATATCAACTATGTGAAAAAGTCTTTGCAAGTAACTGAGAATCACAGCTAGTTTATTCACAGTTTATCATTCTGAGATCAATGATCAATTGAAACAAGTTAATCAAGATGTTGAATGCGAACTTAAAATCTACTGCAATTACATGCAGAACAACTGAGTCAAATAAATATCTATGATGAAATTCAGCGACAATTTCAATATTTTCTTGATCACTTCAATGACTTTCTTTTACTTCAATAAAGAATTTCACTCTTGAATGAGTTTCAATTCAAATACGACTTGAAGCTAAAAAAGCAGATGATATTATCATTCAAATGAAAGAGTTACTAAGCTTTGATCATCAACAATTGAAAAAGACAAAGCTGATCATTGAAATTCAGATCAATAAACATAGACGAAACGTCACATATGAAGTAAATGACTGAGTTTGACTATCTTTCAGAAATGTCAAGACAACGAGACTCTGCAAAGATTTGAAAGACAAACAGCTAAATCTTTATCAAATCACTGCTAAAGTGAGAATCTTCTATCATCTTCATTTATCAGTCAGCATGAAGCATCTACATTTGATGTTCAGCTTGAAGCTACTATGATCATATTCAGAAGACTTTCTATCAGAACAATATTCAGAATCACTCAGATCAATCATTATTAAAGATGATGAACATTGAGAGATAGATAATATATTGAATTTCAAACGTTATCAAGATCAAATACAGTACAAAGTCAAATGAAAAGATTTAGATAGAAATGACGAATGATACTATGTCAATAAAGAAAAATTCAATGACTCAGAGAAAGTTTTGAACGAATTTCATAAGTTATATTCAAGCAAATCACGCTAAATATCGAAATAACTATCAACAAAAGCGAGCAAATGAACTACATTCATGCAAACATGAATTTTCAAAGAGAAAGATAATGTTACAAGTGTATCAAGATTGATAAGACTGAACAAGATTAAAGCTTTAATCAATTTGCAATGCATACTAATGAGTACTCTGTGTAATGATTAGAGCTAGTCAATGATCTGATCGAGATTTGACTCAGATTTGACTCAACATTTTTTTTCTTTCTCAACACTCTTTTCTTTCATCAACATCTTGTTCATGTACATTATTTTCTTTTCATATCACAAACATATTTCTTTCAAGTCTAGTGCAGTTTCTGAACATTACATAAATAGAAGCTTTTGTATCAATCTTCTTCTGTATTCTTAATATTCAGTTATAGCTATTTCTAAAGATCAAGCACTATTAATTCTGACTTTCATTGATTGTATCATTTAGACATGATTTTGACAAATTAAGTTATTTACATTTATTAAAATTTTTTTTTATTTCTTCATTAAGTGCATGCAGTCTATGACTATGACACTGTCTAGACGCTGTGCATATGTTAGATTACATGTATCTTGATCAAAGTCACTGCTTTATATCTTTTTATTGATCAATCACATTGATAGTTTGTGCAAACAAGTGCTTTCAATCAAACAACTTCTTTCTTTCATGTTCTCATTTTCTCATTTCTTCATGTTCTTTTCACTTTACTCTTTCGTTTTCAATAGTCATTTTCTTATTGCAATTCAAGTACTTTTCAAGTACTTTAGCATTGCAATTCTTTCAATCTTGATGATAAACAACGTCAATATAGTGTTCATGTTTTTGAACTGTGCTTTTGCTTTAAGCTGTAACTGTTCTGCTCTATAATGTTTGCAGTTCAGTAGTAAGTGCTTCAACGTTTGTCTCGCCTTGCATATTTCATAGCATTTGTTCAAATTATTCTCTGATAATCGATGCAAATAGCTTTTAAAATAGTCATGTTTCATTTTTAGCTGTATAAATGTTGAAAACATCAATCTGTTTATTTTTTGAAGCTTCTTTAGTGATCTGTAACTCAGATTCACTCTCGCTGTGTGCTTCTAATACTGATTTTCTTTTTTGTTGCTGTTGTTTCATGCAATTAGTCATTGCTCTTTTGTCTCTTTGTCTATTTGCTTTTTGATGAAGCTCATGATTGTTCTTTTTCTGATGTCGATTGTTGATCTTTTTCATGCCGCGTCTTTGATCAATTGATTCACTGCTTTATTTTCGACGATGTCTTTGCGACTCAATACTCACTGTATGCACATATGACATTGATTTTGTTGCAGATTGATCAGATTTTGTCGTATGTTATTGAATAACTTCAAGTTAACATTGCTCTTTGCTTTTAGTCTTTGCAGCATCATTTGACTGTCTGTGTATGCTCAAATTTCGCTGTCTTCAGATGCTTCTTCGCTGCATATCGCGATTGCATCATCGATAGCTTGCAATTTCACTTTCGTTATGATTATTTCGTTGATCATGCTTATCGTTTTGCTGTCTTTAACAGACTCGTGCGTGAATATCATTGCAATTTCGATTTCTGTTTTGAGTTCTGCTATCTTTTTTCAAGTTTGCGATGCGTTGATGTACATCACTATGTTTTTCGTCTTTTTGACTATTGTTTTCAGTTCTCTATAGTGTGTATTTATCGTTTCGCATATTTCATCTCTTGCGAATTCAATTTGCATCTTTGTCAGATATTCAATTTTCTGATTTCTTGATTTCTTGAAGTGAGAAATTTCAATTTCTTTTATTGAATTCAATGTACATCTATTTAATATCTTGTTGAATTAAATCAAGTTATTGAGTCAAGCTTCTCAACTTAACTTAAGTGCTTGAATTCAACTTCTCAACTTGACTCAACACTTTTTTCAAAAAAATTCAACTTGACTCAACACTTTTTAAGTTGAGTACTTAATTTAACGCGATCAGTTTAATTAAATCAACTCATAAGAAACTTTATGCTATTTGTATTGAGTGAACAAAACTTTCTGAGATAGAAAATCACTTGCAGTTTATACAACTGCTTCATGCAGTTAAAACAGTGAGATTTAAAACTATGTATCAAATTTGTTTACATTAATTGCATGTTAAAGAATGAAAGTTTTAATCACTTTAAATTACTTCAAAAGCTTTATTTTCATCATTATCTTCATTACTGCTTTAAGATTCTTCATGATAACAATGATTATTCAATAGTTTAAAAAGTCAGCATTTTGTAACATTTTTGATCACAGATGTAATCAGTCTGAGTAATGCATGAGTACATGCTTCATTGTTTGATAACTTTATTTGCAATCACATTATAAACTATTCATGTCTGAAATGTTATTAAAGTGCAAATAAACATTCAGATTTATGCATTTAATTAATCAGTGATGAAACTCATCTGTATATAATGCTGACTATGAATCTACTGTTTAATTACAGTAAAGTCTAAAGATTATTAAAAGTTTGAATGACATTAAGATGCTGCATAATGATGAAATGCTGTGTGTTGATCACATGCAGAGTTTTTATGATCATGCAGACTTTAATAATCTTAATGTGCATGTTACAAAGCAATTTGCATGCAGATGAGAAAGTCAAATAGAATGCAAAATTACAAGAAAATTTACTTATAAAAATCATTCAATTCAGCATCTTGTTGTCATGATGATAAAAATTGAGACAAAACATTCTTATGTTTAATTTGTTAAGAATGATTAGCAGAAAAAACTTGAATCATGAACATTCTTTAAATTTACATGCTAACTATGTATAAATCTTGTTAAAACTGCGTGTTTATTACTAGTATGATATAAGTAACTCATGAATCTTGTTAAGTTCAATACAAGCAAACTTGAAAATTTCATTAATATCATTTAACAAATATTCAGATACAGACATTTTATATGTAAATGATATATTGATGAGAAAACTTTGTTAAAAGAAGAGAAATATAAGCAAGTTAATAATTTACTGTTTAGCTACAGTAAAGTTTAGAAATTATTAAAAGTTTAAATAACATCAAGATGTTGCATGATGATGAAGCATTATGCATTGAATTTTTTCTTTCTTTCTTCATTAAGTGCATGCAGTCTATGACTATGACATTATTTAAACGCTGTGTGTATTTTAAATTACATGTAATCTAGTTATAATCGCTGCTGTATATCTTCTCATTGAACAGTCACATCAATAAATTGTGCAATGAGTGCTTAAGTTGTTTATATGATCAAGTGATCACATAAACAACTCAACATTGTGAAAGCTGATTACTTTGACATAAGCTTTCAACTTATCTGTATGATCATCAAGCTAAGCGAGCTAAATGAGCTTCGATTTATGTAGATGAAAGCTGATTACTTTGACGTAAGCTTTCGACTTGTTTGTATGATCATTAAGCTAAGTGAGCTAAATGAGCTTTGATTTATGTAAATGAAAGTTGATCACTTCAATGTAAACTTTTAAGTTCACTGTATGATTACTCAATTGAATGAACTAAATGAACTTTGATTTATGTATTTGCAATGCATGTAAATTGATCAGAAAATCGAAAAATCAATTAATTTACTGCATCATGCAAGCATGTAGATGTGCAAAAGCTGAGTCGTGTCTTTGCAATATGTATGTGTATGATGTATGTAAGTTGCAACGTGTGCGCAAAGACGTTGCTGTCATTCTGTGTATATGAGCAAAGACTATGTCATGTTTTTGCAATGTATGTGATTGCAATGCATGTAAATCAATCTGATAAAGCGAAAAATCAATCGATTTACTGCATCATGCAGACGTGTAGATGCACAAAAGTTGAGTCATGTCTTCACAATGTATGTGTGTGTGATGTATATGAGTTGCAATGCATGCGCAAAGACGTTGCTGTCATTCTGTGTATATGAGTAAAGACTGTGTCATGTCTTTGCAATGTATGTATTTATGATGCATGTAAATTGATCAGCAAATCGAAAAATGAATCGATTTACTGCATTGCATTGATGTGTATATGTGCAAAAGCTGAGTTGTATCTTCGCAGTATATGTATGTATGTTGTATATGAGTTCAACATGTGAATAAAGCGCTGTTACTGCTTTGTGTGTGATTACGCTGCATGTAAATCGCTCTGAAAATGCGAAAAATCAATCGATTTACTGCATGTCATCTGTCTGTATGTGCACAAAAGCTGAATTGTGCCTTCGCAATATATGTATGTATGTTGTATATGAATTCAACATGTGAATAAAGTGTTGTTACTGCTTTGTATGTGATTACGCTGCGTGTAAATCGATCTGAAAATGCGAAAAATCAATCAATTTACTGCATCACGTCTGTCTGTATGTGCGCAAAAGCTAAGTCGTGTCTTTGCAATATATATGTATATGTTGTATGTGAATTGCAACATGTATGCAAAGACATTGCTGTTCTTCTGTGTATGTGCAAGCTTCAACGCATTAACAACTGCGTTGTTATTGTGTTGTTATTGTTTCACTTTTCAACTGTGTGTGAGCTCAACATGTGAGTAAAGCGCTATTATTGCTTTGTCAATGTTAATGAGATTATTTAGCTCTTCTGACAAGCATAGCTTGCAGAAGATTTATAATCAGCATCTTGTATAAATAAATCTTGTTATCAACTTATTATGCATTGATCATATGCAGAGTTTTTGCAATCATGCAAACTTCAATAATCTTAATGTGTATGTTACAAAGCAATCTGCATGCAGATGAGAAAATTAAATAAAACACAAAATTACAAGAAAAATCATTTATGAAAATCATTCAATTCAGTATCTTGTCATCATGATGATGAAAACTGAGACAGAACACTTTTGCATTTGATTTGTTAAGAATGATTAGCAGAAAGAACTTGAATTATGAACATTCTTTAAATTTACATGCTAACTACATATGAATCTTGTTAAGACTGCATGTCTGTTACTATGATATAAGTAATTCACAAGACTCATTAAGTTCAACATGAGCAAATTTGAGAATCTCATTAATATTGTTTAACAGACATTCAGACACAGACATTTTATACATAAGCAATGTGTTGACAAAAAAACTTCATTAAAAGAAGAGAAACATAAGTGAGTTAATAAAGAATGATTGAACTACGCTGTTTGATTAAAAGTGTATCATATGAACATTTTTGCAAAACATGATCAATCTGCATAAGAAAGATCTTTACAGATAATACAAAATAAATAAGTTGCATGCTTTCAAGTAAAGTGAGCATTTGCGAAGCATGATATACAATGATGATGACTGTTGATCTTAAGAATCTCATCTTTTCACTGAGTTTTAACTTTCAAATGTCTTAATGATAGAATCAATCTCTAGTTAAAAATATTATTTATATAGCTCAAGAAAACAGTAACATATGTTAATGTGATTAAAGAAGAAATTGACTGTGATACATATGTATATCACAGACGAAACATCTGCAATTTATGCTTAAGAAGTAAACTGTTGAAATTTAAGCAATGAGAAATCTCATTCATCTTGAACTGTGAATCTGTTACAAGAAATTCTCTTTAAGTAATCTCTTGAGTCTAAGAAGAAAATCAGCATAGAAGTCATGCTTTATGTATGTTGCATGCAATGTATACAACATATTTTCAATAGACTTGTACTGTAAGCGAAATCATCAGATCTGAAATCATAAATATCAATTATCTACATGCAAAGACAAGTAATCATGCAATCACATGATTTCTAGATGCTGCAACTGTCAAAATGTGCACTTTGCAAATAATATAATATGTGAAACATATCAGACAACTCAGTTTATTAGCTTACAAAAAGATCATTTAATCATGAAATTGTAATGAGTATTGCATTCTTTTTTTCTTCTTCATTAAGTGCATGCAGTCTATGACTATGACACTGTCTAGACGCTGTATGTATGCTAAGTTACATGTAATCTGATCAAAGTCGCTGCTTTATATCTTTTCATTGATCAATCACATCGATAGTTTGCACATACAAGCGCGCTCTCTCAATTCTCATCATTGTACTTTCATTTTTCTTTGTTTCTTTGCATTCTTCGCGTTCTACTCTTTCGTTTCTAATAGTCATTTTCTCGTCTCAATTTAAGTATTTTTCAAATACTTTAGTGTTACGATTCTTTCAATTTTGATGATGAACAGTGTCAATATAGTGTCTGTGTTTTTGAGCTGAGCTTTTTTCTTAAGCTTTATCTGCTCTGCTCTATAATGTCTGCAGTTCAGTAGTAAATGCTTCAACGTTTGCCTTGCATTGCATATTTCATAGCATTTGTTCAAATTATTCTCTGATAATCGATGCAAATAGCTCTTGAAATAGTCATGTCTCATTTTCAGCTGAATAAAGATTGAAAACGTTAGTCTATCAATTTTTCTCATCTCTTTTAGTGATTTATGACTTAGATTCTCGTTCAATATGTGCTTTCAATACTGATTTCTCTTCTTGATGCTGCTTTTTCAGACATTTAACCATTGTAATTTCGTCTCTTTGCAAATTTGCTTTTTGACGAAGCTTATGATGATTGCTTTCATGTTGTCGATAACTGATAATTCTTGAGCAGCACTTTTGACTCATTGATTCACTTTTTCGTTTTCAATAATGCTCTTACGACTCAATATTCACTGTATGCGAATTTGACACTGATTCTGACGTAAATTGATCAAGTTTTGTCGTATGTCATCAAATAACTTTGCATTGACGTTGCTCTTTGTGTTTAGTCTTTGCAAAGTCATTTGACTGTTCATGTACACTCAAATTTCGCTGTTTTTGAGTGCTTTTTCGCTGCATATTGCAATTGCATCGCTAATAGCTTGCAGTTTCGCTTTCGTTATGATTATTTTGTCATAAATGCTTGTCACTTTGCTGTATCTGATGAATTCATGCATGAATATCACTGTTGTTTCAGTTTCTGTTTCAACTTCTGCTATCTTTTTCCGAATTTGCAATGCGTCGATATACATCACTATGTTTTTCGCCTTTTTGATAATTCTTTCAAAAAGATATAAAGCAGCGACTTTGACCAGGTTACATGTAATCTAGCATACATACAGCGTCTAGACAGTGTCATAGTCATAGACTGCATGCACTTAATGAAGAAGAAAAAATTTGATAATTCTTTCTAATTTTCTGTAGTGCGAATTGATCATTTCGCAAGTTTCGCTTTTTACAAATTCGGTTTGAATTCTTGCTAAATGCTCGATTTCTTGATCTCACGATTTCTTGAAGTGAGAAATTTCAATTTCTTTTATTGAATTCAGTGTTTTTTGCACTTTGTTCAATATTCAATATATCTGCATGAGTCTGTCTTTGCACTTCTTGACTTTTCAAGATAAGTTTTTCTTCGTCTTGTTTCAGTTCAGATATTTCAATGCATTCAAATCTAGATTCAATTCAATAAAGTATTAAGATGAGTACGAAATAAATGTTCTTTTTCTGATAAAGTGTTTTTTCGATAATTCAACTATTTGAATTGCATAGTTCTTGCACTTTTGATCTAATTGCATCTTCATTGACGAGATTTCTGCTTCTATTTGCATAGCATCTATTGATGATGTTCAAAATGCACTCAGAATTTTTCGTAATGCAGCGTTTTGCAGTTTGCGAAATTTGACTAAGTAACTTTTTTGATTATTTCATCATATTTCGACGTCATAATCGCTAATAGACGTGACGCATGTCAGATATAACTGCTTTTCTGATTTGACATTTAGTTCTCACTCGCTATTCATTAATCTAAATAATGAGTGTAGCGTTCTTGTGACTGTCACGATTTTCGTTTGCACATGAACTTTGAAGTTGAGCTTTCGATTCAGTCAGACTTTTAGTCATCATATGCATGTCTTTGATTTTATGACTGTGTTGTTGAGTAGAATAATCATTTGATTGAGTGTTGTCTTGTGACTTTCAAAGTGTATCAATTCAGATTTCGAGTCATTGAATTGCACTGCGTTGTTCTCAGCTCATGTGAAAGTGATTTTTGCTGCGTTTTTCAGTATTTTCACATTCTTGTCAATATTTCTTCCCTCAATGTATAGCATCACGTCATCAATATAGCTGAATGATCGTAAATTTTTGAACTTTGCGCGAATCTTTGAAAACAGATATTGAATATAAATTAGAAATAAAATGAGCGAGATAGATGAATCTTGTGATATTTCTGTGCTTATTTTCTTTGATTTCTGACGTTCGTCGTCAAATGCTAAGTCAATAATTCGATTTTGTAAGAAACATTTTACTCAATTGATTAAATTGACTGATATTTTCAATTTAATCAATGTTTTGATCAGCTGTTTTAACGCAACATGATCAAAGACTTCTTTGACATCTAGAAGTAAACAGATAAGCGTGTTTTCTCAACTTTTCGTCATTTGCACATCATGTACTAAATTTAGTACTGCGTCTATAGCTGATCTTTGTTTTCTGCCTCTCATTTGATCAAAATTCAGCAGCTTATCATTAATTTCAGCTGTGTAAGACAATTGCACTGCTATTATTTTTTCTGCTACTTTGTTTAAACAGTTTAGCAGCGTAATAATTCTGTATGTCTTCGAAATTGAATAATTCGATTTGTCTGGTTTTTTCAGAATAATTCTCGTGTCTTCGCGTCATATCTATCATCTTCAAATTGAATTTATCTAACAAACTGACAACAGCGATCTATCGAAGCATATGATATATTAAATCAATCAACAAGTTATAGAGCACAATCGTATGATCAAAGCAAGCTCTCATTCGACTCAATAGCTTCACAGATGACTGCATCGCAAGTCAAAAATCGAAAATCGAAATTTTTCGCGCTCACGCAGGCCAAAATCGGCGGCGAAACGAGAGTTCATCAACGCAGAAGAAAGAATCATCAATTCAGACAGTAATTTGATTGATAAATCGAAGAGCAAACTCACATGAAAAGAACAAGTCGTCAATCGACTTTAGAACAGCACAAAAGACTGCGTACTGATGCAAAAATCGAAATCAAACTCTTTTGCATTTGAAGATTGCACAGAGAACAATGTTGTTTCAGAGAAGTACAGCATTTCTTATCAAATCACTATCTGTTTTATCTTTTCTTAATGTGCAAGACAATAAGTCGAGATCAGTCGTTACTATTCTGAGCGAAATTATGCAACTACTTCAATATCTGAGATATAAAGCAATTGCGTCAAGCATTTTCTATCAAAAAGAGTAATCTAGACTCTTACAGACTAGATTTATATCATTTTCATCTGACATAAGTCGATAATAGAAGACGATTTATTGCAGATTTCAAGATAGAAATTGAGAAATCTCTACACTAAAGTTATTGTCTATGTGAAACGCTCTGAGTAAAAGATTAAAGAAATATTTAAGTGATGTCAAGTGAATTTTCTAGAAGTTCGAAGCTCGAAACTTGAAAAAATTCTCTATGAAAAGAAATATAAAGAGTCGCTTTATGCGCTCTTTCTCGCCTCGTTTCGCGAATAGTAACGCGAAACTCAGTAGAAGCAATAGCTCAGCGTCAGAACTCAAAACGTCGACGATAGAAATCAAAAAGTCAACGTTAGAGATTGAAATAAATCTATGAGATGAATTTAGCATGAGTTCATCAACAAGCAAACAATTGCAGAACGATATTGTCGATTTATTTTGCAATCAACAAAAATCGCTCACATCAGTAAATAGAAAAACGCAATACATGTTTAGTTCACTTGATGCATTGATGCTAAATTCACATGCAAACGCGTATAACGACAAGAATACAATCAATTTGCGAAATGCGAATTCGCAGCAAAAAGAGCAAACATGAGCGATTGTGAAATTCAAAGGAATGAAAAAGCGAAAAGCGATGAAAAGTTCGCAAAAAGAAGCTAGCATCGAAGTTAGTAGAAGCAAGTGCTACAATGTCATCTCTAAAAAGATGCAGATAAAGAGACTGCGCGAAAGAATTGAATTCGCAGTAAATCAGCTAAGACAAGCAATATCAGAACAGAAAGAGACTATAAGTCATAGCTTAATCTACATTCGAAGAGCATGCAACGAAAGCATAGAAAATTCGATTCAGAAGCAAATAGATTGACTTCAAAGTCAAACAAACAACAAACTGAAGATCATTCTACAATTGATTCAACAAAATGCTGAAGACATCAAAAAGAAAATCAATGCAAAGCAAATGACAGAGAATTTGCAAATCTTGCAGAAGATGCAGGTTTTGCAAACGTTGCAAGTCATGCAAAATTCGCAAAAATCAACGCAGAAGCTCACATATGCGCAAAAAGCAGCTCAAGTCACAGATGCAAATGCAAATGCAAAGATGAATGCAAATGCAGGCGAATGAAATCTGATTATCAAGAAATTCTCGCCAAAATCACAAGAAATATCGTATCGCGAAAGAAGACTCATTGTCAATCTCAAAAATGAGAACTGAATGTTGAAGACAATAAAAATGCGAGATTCGATGAATAACGCATTGAAAAAGGCGAAAATCGATCTAAGAGTCGTCACGATAGTCAAAATGTTAAAGAAAAACAACATTGCTTTGACGATCTTGAAAAAATACATCGCAGACGTCTTACTAGCGCAAAGAGCAATATGAGAGCATGTTTTTGATGTTAAAAGCATTAAGAAAGATGAGAAATGACACAAAATAGTCATACACAGTCTGAAAATCGAAATGAAATATCTGAGAATCGAGCTAGAGAAGTACAACTCTGAATTGAAGCTGATAATCAATTCAATATGATTATCAAAAGATGAAAATAAAGCAAGAAAGAATCATGCTTCAACGATACTGATGTTCAAAATCGAAGCAGAAGTGCAAAGACATCTGAAAAAATGACTTTTAGCTGCGAAATCAACATATCGAACAGTCGAATATCGAGACTATTGATCAAATGATCAATGTCAAAAATGTCAAACATTCGAGCATTTGCAGAACAAATGCAACAGATCATCAAGATGCTTGTACTGCGAGCGAAATCATCAGATCTGAAATCATAAATGTCAATTACCTACGTGCAAAGATGAGCAATCATGCAATCACATGATTTCTAGATGTTGCAACTGTCAAAATGCGCACTTCGCAAATAGCGCAATGTGCAAAACATATCAGACAGCTCAGTCTATTAGCTCACAAAAAGATCATCTAGTCACGAAATTGTAATGAGTATTGCATTCGAAATGTCACAAAACAATGCAAATGACAAAAGCTTTGCAAACACGTTGAATATTCGAATTCTACAGCACAATTGCGCAAGATCAATGCAAATTATGCATGCATGCATGAAATTTGCGAAAAACAAGACAGACATTGTTATACTACAAGAATCATGAATGAGAGACGAAAATATAACAATTTCGCATTCGTCGTTTATCTACATCAAATCAAATGTTCAGAATACTTGTGTCAGAGTATTGATATTTGTTGCGAAAAACGCAAAGAAATTTACATGCACATCAAGATCAAACATAGTCAATAGCGAAGATATGTAAGCGATATCAATAGCGAACAATAAAATTCAGAGAAGAATTTTATTGTTCAATATTTACAACGAAAAGTCACAAAATGCAGATGACGAGCAATTATACATGATTGAGCGAGAATTAGCAAAAGTTATGCTAAATTCTGAGCAAAAAGTTATTATCATTGAAGACTTTAATGCACATCATAACTGATGAAACGCAAAAATTTCAAACTCTATTAGAACGAAAGCGTTAATAAAGTGAGTAAATTTACATAAATGCAATCTGATTAACACTTCTGATATAAACACATATCACAGCTATTCAGATCAGTTAAGCTCAGTACTTGATTTAGCATTTGCATCAAAGAATATGCGCAATCATATCAAGAATTGACATATAGACGAGAATGCAGACACAGAATTCAATCATGAAGTAATTTTATTTACAATAGTTACAAAAAAAGTAAAGTTGGTCGAAAATTCGCTGAACGCGTCATGCAATCTGCAAAAAGTCGACTGAAAAGACTTTGATGAGCATTTGCAAAAGACGAAAGACAAAATGATAGTCAAGATGCAAAGAATCACGAGTTTAGAAGCAAAAATCATTTATTTGACTGAATGCATCAAGAATACAGTGAAATTATTCGTATTTAAACAGCGAATATACGCAAAATCAAAACTCTGATGAAACAATGAGCTCATCGAAATGCAAAAGACGTTGTCGTCAAAAAAGCGAATCTGAAAAAGATGCAGAAATGACGACGCATGAGCAGAGATAGTGCAAATGTGAAATTCGTATCATGATGCAATAAAGCTGATCAAAAACCAATTCTGAATCAATTTTTTGAACAATGTTGAAGAGAAAAAAGTGTTTCAGATCTACAAGTTCATTAAATCACGTCTAATTGAGAAGCTATTCTTCATAGAAAACTTGCAAAAAGAATTGAAGATCAAATTCAATGAAAAGTGCAAGACATTTCTGAAAGCAATGTACTCATCATCATTGAAAATTCAAATCAATGAAGAATTACTATTGAATGAAAGTATACAGTGATCAAGAGTTATCAAAGGGAAAATCAAGCACGCTATTAACTTCTCAGCATTCAGAAAAGCACTCAAATCAGATGATATGTTATTTGTAATCATACAGCGAGCGTACAAAACTATATTGAAAATTTTCAATTTAGTGTACTCAGATTTGATTGAAAACGACTATCATTCAAAGATATACTAGTCATCAATTTAAAGAATAAAATAAACTTTCATCTTTAAATCTTTTGAACAGCTCAGATGAAGTCACTTATCAAGCTATTAAATATTTGAAACTATTTAATTCACTTGAACAATGAACATAAAGCAGTTCAAGAGATCAAGAACAAACTACTCAAACATGATGATTCAAAAATCATCATTTCTAAAGCAACTATTGCTATTCAATCTTCTGCTTTGAAGTCTGACTGATCAAAGTCGCGCAGCGCAGTTTTGACTAACATCAAGAATACAGACGTTTTAGTTGAAATCTGTTTTGTATGTCACAAATCAAATCATAGTTTCAAAGAATGCTTAAGTCAATCTATCAAAGTCAATGCAGTTGATGAGAACTATGATCGTTTTGAACTCAATATTGAATCAGAGTTCAAGTCAAAAAACTAGTCATTTCTTCAACAATCACTGAAGTGAAGATTATATCTTTGTGCAATCTAGACGAAATTCTATCGAAAGAGAATTACTTTGATAAGTCATTTCTAGTTGATGCTCTTCTCATCTTGCAGAACAAATCATTCAATCTTTGCTTTTTGATAGACAGTGATTCAGTCATTTATACAATCATACATATCAATCTAGTCAATAAAGTATGTAAAAAGCTGAAAATTCAATCTATGTTACTGACAAAAGAGAAGTTAATAAAAGAATATGATGAAAAGATATTTAAGAAGACTATCACTCATAAAATTCTATTGAATCTCATCATTGAAAGTCATAAGAAATTGACTGTTTCTATGTTGATAGCTGACATCAATCATCACGAAGTCATATTAGAAAAATCATGAATGAACAAAAATGAAATATTACTGAATATGCAAATTGATGTCATTGTTTTTTCAAATCAATTAGATACTTTCATTTCGATTTTTTCAATTTCTCTCAATTCAAAGCATTCAAGTTGATTGCAATCAACTTTGTTTACTTTTATCTCTCAGTCAAAGATTTCTAGAATGCTCAAATGATCTGTTTCAACTACGATTCAAAAAGAGTCATTCTCAATTCAAAGCATAAACATCGCTTCGTTCAAAATGCTGTTGAATTGTTCAAAGAAGAACAAGATCAAAGTCTTTGCTCTATTCATGATGAACATCAATAAAGAAATCATGTACAATACTCAATGCAATTTGAACGCTTTAAACATCTTTTCAATCAATGAAACTGTTCAGAATTTGAAAGATATTAAAGTGAAACTGTCATTGAAATATCATGAGTTTCTAGATGTTTTTGATCGAGCTCAATTAAATAAACTACTTTCTCATCGCTTTTATGATCATAAAATTGAGCTCATTAATGATTCAATGCTTTCTTGCTGTCGAGTCTATCAAATGTCTTCTGTCAAACTTCTGAAAGTGAAGAAGTACTTAAATGAGAACTTGTTGAAGAAATTCATCACTTTCAATCAGACTCTCTATTTCTTTCTCGTTCTATTCGCTCTTAAAGCAAATAAAGATGTTTGATTCTGTGTGAATTATCAAAAGCTAAATGTCATTTTCAAAAGAAATAAATATTCTCTATTGTTGATAAATAAGATCATTGATAAAATAGTGAATTGCAAGCATCTGACTAGATTGAACATCATATCAGCATTCAACAAACTTCAAATGCATCTCAATAGCGAGAATTACATCATTCTTATCACTGCTTTAAAAGCATATAAATACAAAGTGCTATTATTCAAACTAACTAATGAATCGATTTTCTTTCAGCAATATATGAATGACATTTTATGAAACTTTCTGAACGACTTTTGTCAAGTTTATCTAGATGACATTCTCATTTATAGCAAAACAAGAAAGAAATATAAAGATCATGTTAAACTAGTATTAAGTTGACTATGCGAAGCTGAACTGCAGATGAATATTTGAAAGTGTAAGTTTGATGTAGAAGAAACTGTCTTTCTAGAAGTCATTGTATCAGAACAAAATCTTCGCATGAATTCAAGCAAGATGATCATTATAATCAACTGAACTACTTCAATCAATTTGAAAGAAATTCAAAGCTTCGTGAAATTTGTGAACTTCTATCGTCGTTTCATTAGAAACTTCTTCAAACTAGTCAAATCATTCACTCAATTGACTAGAAAAGACACATCTTTTGTTTGAAACAAAGTTTGCGTTCAAGCTTTCAGTAATCTGAAGAAACAGATCAGTTTCGCTTCAGTTTTTCGTCATTTTGATCTCAAACATCAGACTATTTTGAAAATCGATGCATTGAACTATGTAAAAGATGAAATACTGTCTCAGTACAACGATGAGAATGTACTTCACTTGATGATTTTCTACAGCAAAAGCATGATTCTCACTGAAATCAACTATCATATCTATGACAAGAAATTGCTGATCATTATTCGCTGTTTCAAACATTGATGACTTGAGCTGAAATATACTGAATTACTCATTTAGATATTCATCAATCATCAAGCTCTGAAAATCTTCATGAAAAACAAACAGCTGAGTTGACATTAAGTTAACTATCTGAACATTCTATCGAAGTTCAATTTTCAGATCATCTTTAAGTCAGGCAAAATGAACACTAAAGTCGATGCATTAACTCAAATATCTTTAATGAACATCTCTGAATCAGCTAAATGATTTGAAGATCGCTTTCAAACTATTCTTACTTCTGATAAAGTCAATATTCTATCTATTGACTTGAAATCGAGCGCAAATTCAAAATCAGAAGTCAATCTCTATCAGAGAATACAATTAGTCAATTAAATGAATGAGCTTTGCAGCAAATATAAACAAGTTAAAAACGACAACAAGCTTAAGCTTTATAGCATTAAGATGAAGAACTGCAAAATTATTGATGACGTTCTATTTAGAAAAGATCTGCTATGAGTTTCTGAGAACATGCACATGAAATTACTACAAGAAGTGCATGATCAATCTTCAATCTCTCATCTCAACAATAAATGAATCATTGATCTAGTTCAGCGTTTCTACTATTGATCAGATCATCAAGCTATTATTTGATGATACATTTGAAACTGTCATGCTTATCAGCGAAGCAAGTCTTTAGAAATAGCATCAATGAACTTCATCATTCTCTTTCGATTTCACAGAAACGCTGAAAAGATATAGCTATGAACTTCATTACTGAACTATCTTTGTCAGAAAACTATAACATCATTTGCATAATTATATGTCATCTCATCAAAGAATGTCACTATGTTTTCTGTCATTGAAAAGACAATGACATCTCAGTCAAAGAAATCATCTGAATTATGCTATGAAATGTTTATCGACTACATGATCTACTCAGTTCTATTGTTTCAAATAGAGACTCTCAATTCATATTCATCATATGAAAGAGTCTTTGTAAGCAACTACAAATTATCACTAGTTTATTCACTGCTTATCATTCTGAGATCAATAATTAAACAGAGTGAGTCAATCAAGACATTGAACATGAACTCAGAATCTACTGTAATTACATGCAGAATGATTGAGCTAAATGAATATTTATGATTGAGTTTAGTGACAATGTCAATATGTTCTTGATCATCTCAATAATTTCTTTCTACTTCAATAAAGAATTTCACTCTCGAATAAGTTTCGATTCAGATATAACTGACTATGAAATCACTCATGAATGAATTGAAGCTAGAAAAGCAGATGATATTGTCATTCAAATGAAAGAGCTACTGAACTTTGATCATCAACAATTGAAAAAGACTAAGCTGATCATTGAAGCTCAAGTCAATAAACATAGATGAGACGTCATCTACAAGATAAGTGATCAGATTTGACTATCTTTCAGAAACATCAAAATCACGAGATCATGCAAGAATTTGAAAGATAAACAACTAGATCTTTACTCAATCATTGTCAAAGTCAAGACTTTCTATCATCTTCGTCTATTTACAAGCATGAAGCATATACACTCGATGTTCAGCTCAAAGCTACTACAATCATGTTCAGAAGACTTTTTATCAGAACAATATTCAGAATCATTCAGATCAATCACTATTAAAGATGATGAACACTGAAAGATAAATGATATATTGAACTTCAAATGTTATCAAGATCAAATACAGTACAAAGTTAAATGAAAAGATCTAGATAGAAATGACGAATGATATTATGTTGATAAAGAAAAATTCAATGACTCAGAGAAAGTTTTGAACAAATTTCATAAGTTATATTCAAGCAAACCGCGCTAAATATTGAAATAACTATCAACAAAAGCAAGCAAAGAAACTACATTCATGCAAACATGAATTTTTGAAGAAGAGAGTAATGTTACGAGCATATCAAGATCGATAAGACTGAACAAGACTGAAGTTCTAATCAATTCGCAATGCACGCTAGCGAGTACTCTGCGTAATGATTAGAGCTAGTCAACGATCTAGTCAAGATCTGACCTAGATCTGATTCAGATTTGACTCAGATATGACTCAACACTCTTTTTCTTTCTCAACACTCTTTTCTTTCATTAACATCTTGTTTATCTACATCATTTTCTTTTCATGTCACAAACACATCTCTTTTGAGTCTAACGCAGTCTTTGAACATTACATAAATAGAAGCTCTTGTATCAATCTTCTTCTGTATTCTTAATATTCAGTTATAACTATCTCTAAAGATCAAGCATTATTAATTCTGATTTTCATTGATTGTATCATTTAGACACGATTCTGACAGATTACAAGCTTCAAAAGATGAAGAATTATCTGACTGAGCATCTGAATAAAGACTTCATATTGTCTAGCTCAGCTTCATATGCTTCGCTTATACTATTCGTTGAAAAGAAAGACAATAGCTTGCGTTTCTGCATCAATTACAGAAAGCTTAATGCTTTAATCAAATGAAATCACTAGTCTTTGTTATTAATAGACGAGACTTTTGCTTGTATACAAGAAAGCAAATACCTGATTCAATTGAACATCATTGTCATGTTCAATAAACTGCGAATGTATTCAGATAACGAAGATTTGACTATTTTTATCACTTTTTTTAATTTCTACAAATATCACATGATGTCTTTCAAATTAATCAACGATTCAACTTTCTATCAACACTATATGAACGACGTGCTATTTAACTATCTTCATCAGTTTTGTCAGATTTATCTAGATGACATTATCATTTATAGCAAAACACTGAAGAAACATAAGCAACACGTATGATTAGTTTTACATAGACTACAAGAGACTGATCTTCAGATGAATATAAACAAATGTGAGTTTCATGTTCAGAAAATCTTCTTTGTGAAACTATTGCTATTCATTGAAGAATTAAAGATGAATCTCAGAAAAGTACAAGCAGTAGTTGAATGATCTACTTTTACAAATCTCACTCAGATGCAGTTCTTCATTGACTTCTGCAATTTCTATCAACGTTTTATAAAGAACTTTTTGAAAATTATTCATTCTCTGATTCAACTAACTCAAAAAGAAATGATATTTGAATAAAATTAAGCTTGTCAAACAATCTTTGATCATATGAAGAAATGAATGACTGAAGCTTCTATTCTTCGTCATTTTGATCAGAATAGAAAGATTATTCTTGAAACAGACTCATTCAACTACGTCAATGATGACATACTTTCTCAATATGATGATGAAGAAACATTGCATTCAATGATCTACTACAGTAAGAATCTGAGCTTCGCTGAGTGCAATTACAAGATCTATGACAAGAAACTATTAGCAATCATTTGTGTCTTCAAGCATTGATGATTTGAGCTGAAATTGACTGAGTTACTCATCAAGATGTTCACTGATCATCAAGCTTTAATGTCATTAATGAAAGATAAAGAGCTAAGTAGATGTTAAATGCATTGAGTACAAAAGCTCGTTGATTTTAACTTCAAAATCATGTATTGCTCAGATAAATAAAACATCAAAGTTGATGCATTGACTCGTCAAGTCAATTCAGTTTCTAAAAGCTTCAAGAATGAATGATGTTGCTATCAGTGAATTACAATTCTCACATCAGATCAAATGAAAATTGCTGATTTAAAAAAGAAAGAGAATGATGAATCAATTTATCAATTGATTCTAGAAGTTAACAGAATCAACGAGAATTGTATTCTACTTCGTAAAGTTGTATTAAAAGATGAAGCTCAATATGAAGATATTAAATTAAGAAATTGTCAAGTTCAGAATGAAATACTATATCAAAGTGATCTTCTATGAGTTCTCTTTGATGAGCATCTTCAAATGAAGTTAATTTGAGAAGTTCATGATCAATCTTCTATTGATCATTTCGAAATTCTCAGAACAATGAAGATCATAAGAAGATACTACTATTGATCTTCAATGTGAAAGACAATAGATTAATATATTCAAAACTGTTACATTTGTCAACGATCAAAGACTTCTTGAGATAAATTCAATGAACTACTACATTCTCTACTCATACTTGAATAGCAATGAAAGAACATAGTTATGAATTTCATCATTGACTTATCTTTTTCAAAAGGCAAAAACATCATACTAACAGTGATATGTAAATTGACAAAGAAACAACATTATATTTCTTGCTTCACTGATGACGAGAAAATCACAGCAGAAAAAACAGCTGAGCTAATGCTTCAGTGAATATATTGAATACATAGTTTACTCAATTTCATTGTTTTGAATCGAGATTCTCAATTTACCTTCATTCTATAAAAGTCGCTTTGTAAAAGACTAAACATTAATATTTAACTCTTCACAGTCTATCACTCTCAGATCAATGATCAAAGTGAATAAGTCAATCAAAACATCAAAAGATATTTTCAATCTTTCTGTTCATACATGCAGAATGACTGAGCTAAGCTACTACTCATGATTGAGTTTGTTGACAATAATGCTCAATTCTCAGTCATCTTCTTGATTTCTTTCTTTTTAAACAAAGACTTTCATTCTCGTATGAGTTTTGAACTCAATGTCATCAAATATGAAAGTTCTTGTGAACGCTTGCAGATGATGAAAGTTAAGAATATATCTGAACATATGAACAAAACACTGAAGTTTGCTCGCAAGTCGCTAGTCAAAACACAAGAACAAATGATGAAACAAGTCAATAAGCATAGAAAAGAAGTTGATTACAAGATTGAATCAAAGATGTTTCTGCATGAAAGAAACATTGTTACAGCGAGATCTTTCAAGAAGCTAGATGATAAAATGCTCGATTCTTTCATCAATTTAGATCTCATTAACTCTTCATATAAACTGAAATTATCAGAGTCTATGCATGTTCATGATGTATTTCATTCTGATCTGCTTTGCTCTGTCGTCGACGATTTCTTGTCTGATCAAAAGAATGAACTCTCAGATTTAATAGTGATAAACGATAAAGACGAGTGAAAAATCGATGATATATTGAATTCTTGTCGATATCAAAGATAACTTCAGTATAAAGTTAAATGAAACAACTATGACAATGATCTCAATTGATATAACGCTGATGATGATGAATTTATGAACACTCAGAAGATCATTAATGATTTTCATATTCAATACTTGAACAAATTGCACTAATCAACAATTCAATCAATCATGATTTAACAGATCTGAGTCTGTGAAATAATGATTGAACAATCAATTGAGTCGAGCAGAAAATACATTCATGCAAACATGAATCATCAAAGAAAAGAGAATAATGTCATGATTTTAGTCTTGTCAGACTCAGTCTTCTAGTTTTGTCAGATTTATTCTCGCTTTGTCATCTTGACTAGTTTCTATTGAGTCTAGCGTTGACTGAGAAACATACATATGTAGTCAGCTTCTTTTCTGTAACTATCTTTGTTTCTTAGCATTTATCTTCTAGTTAAATGACACTTCTATCTGACTCACTCTAGACAGATCTTTAACAGATTTCAGAATGATAAACTGTGAATAAATTAGTTGTGATTCTCAGTCACTTGCAAAGACTCTTTCACATAGTCAATATGAATTGAAAGTCTCTGTCTGAAACAATAGAACTGAGTAGATCATGCAGTTGATAGACGTTTCATAACATGATTCAAACTGTTTCTTCAGCTGAAATGTCATCGTCTTTTCAATGACAGAAAACATAGTGATGTTCTTTGATGAAACAACATATGATTATGCAAATGATGTTATAGTTTTCTGACAAAGATAGTTCAATGATGAAGTTCATAGCTATATCTTTTCAGCGTTTCTGTGAAATTGAAAGAAAATGATGAAGTTCATTGATGCTATTTCTAAAGACTTTGCTTCGCTGATAAGCATGACAGTTTTGAATGTATCATCAAATAGTAGCTTAATGATCTGATCAATAGTAGAAACGCTGAACTAGATCAATGATTCATTTATTGTCAAGATGAGAGATTGAAGATTGATCATGCACTTCTTGTAGTAATTTTGTATGCATGTTCTTAAAGATTCACAGTAGATCTTTTTTAAATGAAACGTCGTCAATGATTTTGCAGTTCTTCAGTTTAGTGATATGAAATTTGAGCTTTTTATCATTCATAGCTTGTTTAAATTTGCTGCAAAACTCATTTATTTGATTGATCATATATACTTGTTGATAGAGATTTGCTTTCAATTCAACAGATAAAACATTGACTCTATCAGAGATCAGAATAATCTGAAAACAATCTTCAAGTCTTTGAGCTGATTCAAAGATGTTTGCTAGAGATATTCTGATTAAAGCATTGACTTTAGTGTTTATTTTGCCTGATTTAAAGATGATCTGAAAGTTGAACTTTGATAGAATGTTCAGATAGTTGACTTGTCATCGACTCAACTGTTTGTTTTTCATGAAGATTTTCAAAGTCTGATGATCAATGAATATTTGAATGAGTAGTTCAATGTATTTCAATTCAAGTCATCAATGTTTGAAGCATTGAATAATGACTAGCAATTTCTTGTCATAGATGTGATAATTAATTTCAGCAAGAATCATGCTTTTGCTATAGAAGATCATTGAATGAAAAACTTTCTCGTCATCATACTAAGATAGTATTTCATCTTTTACATAGTTCAAAGCATTGATTTTCAAAATAGCTTGTCATTTAAAGTTGAAATGACGAAGTATTAAAGTTAAGCTGATTTGTTTCTTTAGATTATCAAAGACTTGAACACAAATTTCATTTCATACAAAAGACATGTTCTTTCTAGTCAACTGAGTGAATGATTTGACTAGCTTCAAGAAGTTCTTAATGAAACAATGATAGAAGTTAACAAATCTCACGAAGCTCTGAATTTTCTTTAGATTGATCAAAGTGATTCAGCTGACTATGACTGTCACTTTGCTGAAATTCATACAAAGATTTAGTTCTGATATAATAACTTCTAGAAAGACAGTTTCTTCTACATCAAACTTACACTTTCAAATATTCATCTGCAGTTCAGCTTCGCATAGTCAACTTAATACTAGTTTAACATGATCTTTATATTTCTTTCTTGTTTTGCTATAAATGAGAATGTCATCTAGATAAACTTGACAAAAGTCGTTCAGAAAGTTTCATAAAATATCATTCATATATTGTTGAAAGAAGATCAATTCATTAATCAGTTCAAATGATAACATCTTGTATTTATATGCTTCTAAAGCAGTAATAAAAGTGATGTAATTTTCATTATTGAGATGCATTTGAAGTTTGTTGAATGCTGATATGATGTTCAATCTAGTCAGATGCTTGCAATTCATTATTTTATCAATGATTTCATCTATCAGCAATAAAGAATATCTATTTCTTTTGAAAATGACATTTAGCTTTTGATAGTTTACACAAAATCAAAGATCTTTATTTGCTTTGAGAATGAATAGAACGAAAGAGAAATACGAAGTCTGACTGAAAGTGATGAATTTCTTTGACAGATTCTCATTCAAATACTTCTTTACTTTCAGAAGTTTGACAGAAAACATTTAATAAACTCAACAGTGAAAGAGCATTGAATCACTGATGAGTTCAATTTTATAATCATAGAAGCAATGAGAAAGTAGTTTATTTGATTGAGCTCGATTAAAAACATTTAGAAACTCATAATATTTTGATGACAGTTTCGCTTTAATATCTTTCAAATTCTGAGTCATTTCATTAATTGAAGAGACGTTTAAAGCGTTCAAATTGCACTGAGTATTATACGTGATTTTTTTATTGATGTTCATCATGAATAAAGCAAAGACTTCAATCTTGTTCTTCTTTGAATGATTCAACAATGTTTTAAATGAAGCGATGTTTATGCTTTGAATCAAGAATGACTCTTTCTGAGCAATGATTGAAACAAGTTGTTTGAGCATCATAAAGGTCTTAGTCTGAGTGATAAAAGAAAGCAACAATGATTGCAATCAGTTTGAGTGCTTTAAATTAAGTAGAATCAAAAAAATTGAAATAGAAGTATTCAATTGATTTAAAAAAACAATGTCGTCGTTTTGAATATTCAATAATATTTCGTTTTTGTTCATTCAGAGCTTACTCAATATGACTTCATGATGATCAATATCAGCTATCAACATTAATACAGTCAATTTCTTATGACTTTCAATGATGAGATTGAATAGAATTTTATGAGTGATGATCTTTTTAAATATCTTTTCATCATAATCTTTTATTAGCTTCTCTTTTGTCAGTGATATAGATTGAATTCTCAGTTTCTTGCTTACTTTATTGACTAGATTAAAATGTATGATCATATAAATGACTGAATCACTGTCTATTAGAAAACGAAGGCTGAAATATCATTTCTGAAAGATGAAATGAGCGTCAATTAGAAACAGCTTTTCAAAGTAATTCTCTTTCGATAGAATTTCGTTTAGTTTGCACAAAGATATAATCTTTATTTCTTTAATGACTTTCAAAAAAATGACTAGTTTTTTAAATCAAAATTCGAATTGAAATTGAAGCAATCATATTCATTGTTCATTGCATTAATTCTGTTACGATTCTAGCTACGCATCTATGTTGATGACTATGTTGATGACTATGTTGATGACTATGTTTCTGACTATCGTCGATCACTCGTCACTAGACTATCAAGTTGTTTTGAAGTCAACTCTATTCAGAATTAGCTTATGTTCTTCTGAGTCATATAGATAGTCGATTCTTCTCTTCTAGATACTTTTCATTTATATACTCGTTACATTACATTCATATGACTCGCTCTATGCTGATTTCTAACATTATATAAATGCTTCTTCGTTACAGGCGAAGTGAAATAATCTGCATCGATTCTTGAGTGCTTCTGTTGACTCTTCAACTCACTATCAACATTTGATCTAGTCGACTTGCAATCATCAGCAACACTCACTCTCTTCTTTTCTCATGCGCTGATCAGCGAGGTTAAATAAACGATCGAAATCATTCAACTAAATCAAAGATCAGCGAATTAATCGTTCATTCAGATTCGCAAAAGATTCTTTGAATTTGTTGAACAATCAAACAAGATCAGTCTATGACTGCATGAAGTCTCTATTTCAAAGAGCAATCAAAGAGATCAGTCTAGAACTGCGTGAAGTCTCTATCTCGATGAGCAAATCTCTCAGTGAGTCTGCTTCAATGACATCATCAAAGCGATGATCTATTCGCTCTCATCACTCTACTCATCAGTGAATCTGATCATACGTTCACATACAACTAGTGAGTCTGCTACAATGACATCTTTCGTCAATGCAATGATCTATCTATTTACATCATTCTATCTATCAGTGAATTGATTCGTCTATCAGTTCACATGCAACTAGTGAGTCTGCTTCAATGACATTTATTCTCAATGCAATGATCTACTCGCTCTCATCACTTTACTCATCAGTGAATCTAATCATACATTCACATGCAACTAGTGAGTCTGCTACAATGATGAGCTCAAAGTTGATCTTTTCAATGAGCAAGTTGATCAGTGAGTCTGCTTCAATGACATCAGTCAATAGTCAATCTCTTTGCTGAGCTAGTCGATTTTCTTCTAGTGAGTCTGCTTCAATGACATCAGTCAATAGTCAATCTCTTTGCTGAGTAAGTCAATTTCTTTCTACATAGCTAGTTTGCTACAATAGACATTTTGATTCTACACAAGACTAAGAAAATACATTCATGCGAACATGAATCATTGAAGAGAGAAAGTAATGTTACGATTCTAGCTACGCATCTATGTTGATAGCTATGTTGATGACTATGTTGATGACTATCGTCGATCGCTCGTCGCTAGGCTATAGAGTTGTTTCGAGGTCAATTCTATTCAGAGTTAGCTTATGTTCTTCTGAGTCATATAGATAGTCGATTCTTTTCTTCTAGATACTTTCCTTTCTTAGCATTTATATACTCGTTACATTACACTCATATGACTCGCTCTATGCTGACCTCTAACACAAATGAATCAGATAGAAACAAATTTCTTTTAGAAAATCAGATTGAACTAGTTGATTTACTCAAATGAATCAAAGACGAAAGTTGATTTTATCTTTCAGATCAATGATCAGTTGCTTTTCATGATAGTTTAAATAAAAAGATAAACGTTGAAACTGAATATAAAATTCATTGAATTTCTTGAATTCTTGAATTAAGTTGTAGTATTTTCTACGAAAGTTGACTTTCTTATTTAAATCATTGAACAACTGAGCTAACTCTTTCAAAAGATTTTCAAAGATTTTATAAAGATTGACATAGTCACGTTTGTATCTAGCTTAAGTAATCTCAGCTGCGTCATTGAATAATCTCGAATATATATAGCTCAATTTGATTCATTCATTAGAAAAGAGATCAACGTTGATCTCTAGTTTATTCTGAATTTTTCTGTATCAGTTCTCTCAAGTAGAATTCTTTTCATCAGTAAACAACAAAGAATCAGATATTTTTAAGATCTAGAACGCTCAAAGTAAATGAAATCAGAAGAAGTGTTTTCTTTAGCTTGAAGTCTAGTTTTCAATTCTTTGATTTCATCTTCTTGTTGTTTATTTAACTTGTAAAGTCAATCTGTTTCTTCATTAAGAACTAAACTTCAAGTCTTTCAAATTTCATAGAACATGAAGAATATTATTGTTTCAACGAATGATTTGTCATTTTCATGAAGAGATGACGCAGCACTTGATAATTTCGTTCGTGATTTTGATGAATCAGCATCAGAAATTTGAGAGAAATGAGTTCAAAATTTCTCAGAATGCTCTTCAGTAAATGAATGACTAAATATAATGAGATTTATTTGAAAAAAGAATTGAATGAATGATGATGCTTGACGATTGAAGAAGAAAAACATATGAAATAAGATTCAATCTTCAACAAAGAAGATGAGATTTGTTTGTTGATTGATTTGATTGATTTTCTAGCAAACAACGAAGATTTTTTATCGTTAAATTTATTGATCAATTTGATTCTTGAGCAATTCACGAAGATTCTTTATCATGATTTTCATAATTGAGTGAAATTTGTGTACTTAATGAGCAATAAGTAGTCTAGCAATTCAAACAGTCTTGTCGTTGATTCTATTCAATTCTCTAGTGTTGTTCTATCTTTTAATTACATTGATCATCAGATAAATGAATTTCTTTAAACTCATTCTGTCTAAACGAGTATGTTGAATGAGTAATGAGATTAGTATCATGTGATTAATGAATTCTTAATATAATGTCAGAATCATGTTTAAATGATACAATTAATGAAGATCAGAATTGATAGTGCTTGATCTTTAAAGATAATTATAACTGAATATTAAGAATACAGAAGAAGATTGATACAAAAACTTCTATTTATGTAATGTTCAAAGACTGTGCTAGACTTGAAAGAAATGTGTTTGTGACATGAAAAGAAAATGATGTAGATGAACAAAATGTTGATGAAAGAAAAGAATGTTGAGTCATATTTGAGTCAAACCTGAGTCAGATCTTGATGAGATCATTGACTAGCTTTAATTATTATGCAAAGTACTCACTAGCATGCATTGTGAATTGATTAAAGTTTCAGTCTTATTGATCTTGATACATTCATAACATATAATTGACTTTTAAAAGATTGATTCTCATCTTCTAATTTAATCTTATGATCATATGATCAATGCAGAGACAATTGCATTGTCTTTTCTTTATCAAAAACATTCAGAAAGTCATGATAAATTATTAAAAACTTCTTCTTCAGTTCATTTAATGACATGACTGTAATGATTGTTTCTTTAACAACACAAGATATATACAGAGATCAAACAATAATCATTATTACTAGACTTGAGATTTGAAGATAGCTGAAACAATAATATGTATTGATTATTTACATAAGTTGAGCACGAAGCTTCTATCTAAGAAAACGATCATCGTTATATAAACATAAAAGAATCATGTTAAGTCATCTCTGCTCTGAATGATCATTCTGATCATTCTGATCATTCTTGAGCAAGCTGAGCAAGATGAGCATCATGCTCATCATGCTCACTGTGATCACTTCTGATTCAAGCAATCAGAGCAATCACTTCAAGACTCTGATTACTCAATGATTATTTAATCATTGCTATTACATAATTTTATGTAAAAGAGTTTTAACACTAGATTCTCTTTTAAGATTTTCATTTTGAAAATTACTTTTTCTTCATGTTTTCTCATTACACAATCAAAAACTTTATCTTGCGTTGCAAAGATTTTCTTGAATGTATAAGTTTTAAGCATGCTGTCATGCATTCTTGTGAACATTGCAGTTGTTTGCAAAAGAAATTTCATGTCAACAACAAAATTGATCATTGCATCAAGTGTATGCATCTCAATTGCAAGTGTGATCTTACTTTCTTAATAATGAAGTAAAAAAGAATAAAGATAGAACACAATCATGTTCTTGATGAGCTGCTGAACATTCACAAGCAGATGCAAAAGATTTTCGCAAAAACTATTCATCTGCAAAATCAATTTATATTTCTGAAGAATAAGAAACAGATGATGATTGAACAAAAGTTTTGAAACATTATTGAACTCAAGAAAGATAAAAGAAAGACTAGTGAATCATTGTTGAATGATTTTCTCTTTGATGTGTCTTTTGAGCAGATTGAAATTTCATCAGACTTTGACTGACTGAATTTCTTAACTGAAACTGTTGCAAAAGCATCTGATAATTCTTGAGATTTTTCTTCAATTCTCAAGTGTTCTTGATGTGTTCATAATCTTTTCATTTAACTAATCAATGAAGCTGATCTTTGATATTTTGTCTATTCAGTATATTTTCTACTTTGTATTCAACATTCTGATTCTCTGAATCAATTTCTGAAGATTCTGTTTAAATTCATGTATTCAAGTCTGCAAACTTTAAAAAACTTATATGAAATATCAAATGTATTTTTATAAATGTTGACAGATTTAACTTGTAGTTAATTAATTCTTTGATCTTTAAAATCTTATAAGATTTTAGCTTTGTATGATTTAATTTGTTACTTGATCTTTTTGTTTTGATGTTTCATTTTAGTAAATACACTTTGTTTCTCTTCTTAAAAGTAGATTCTCTATCTCTTTTCTTGTTTGCATACAGAGTCATGCATTTGCTAAGAAACTGTATGTTCTTCTGTAATTCTCTCTGTAGCAGCTGCAATTGTTTTATTTGTAGAATAGTTTTCTGAGCTAATTATGCAAATTCACATGATTTCTTAAGAGTTTTTGACTTGAACTCATAGTTTGCAAAGAATGATGACATGCTGATTACTTTTGTTGTTGTGCTATTGAAAGTCAACTATGCTACTGACAGTAACTGTATTCAATCATTCTGTTTATAATTAATATAATATTTGAGATACTGTTTCAATATCTGATTCATTCTTTTCATTTATTCATTCATTTGTGAATGATAAGCTGTTGACAGCTTATGATAAATTTTTAACTGATTCATCAAAGATTTTCAGAATTTCAATGTGAAGAGCTTGTCTCTATTTGAAATTATCTCATCTGATAGTTCATGATTTGCTACAATCATTCTCAGAAATGTGTAAATCAAATTTTCTGTGAATGTTACTTTCTTGTATGACAAGAAGTATTCATACTTGATTAATCTGTCTGTTATAATCAAGATAAAATCATACATTGTTTTGATAATTCTTTTCTTCAACTTAGATAGCTTGACTATAAAGTTCAAAGCTATGCTTTTTCATGCATGATTTGATGTGCTGAAACTTTTCAAAAGTTCATAGAGTTTATGTTAATTGTATTTTGTATGAATACACACATTGCACTTTCTAATAATATTTTCTATCTGTTTTCTCATCTTTGAGAAATAGTAGATTCTAGATATTCTTTCAATGATTTTATTTGAATTCTGATGTTCATGTATCATTGACTTGTGATGATCATTTATCATCTCTTATCTGCATCTTGTTGAAACATAAATCAGATCTTGAAATGTTAGTATTTCATTAATAATCTCAAAGTTCATGTTGTTCTTGATGTTCTTTATAATATCTTGCATGACTGAATTCTTCGCTAACTTTAACTTTACTCATTTCTCAAGATCTTTGTTGTTGATTTGTAAAGTGACTGCATTTTGTTTATTATAAACAATTGAATCATCTGAATTCTTTTACAAGATAGTCTGATTTATCAATGATTTATCAATCATATGATTTGCTCTTCTGCTCAAGATATTGATCTTCAAGTTCTCAGATTTCTTTCAATATTGAATTTAAAAGTTGTACAATGACAATTCTTTTGATCATTTAATTTATCTTTGATTTAGAACTTTCGTGATTGTAAAGTATAGCAGATTCTTATGATTTGTATATACTTGAATCTGATGTCTAGATTCTTTCAAATACACTCTTCATTGTTTGAAAGAGTTAATAATAGCGAACAGCTTCTTGTTGTGTATCTCATAGTTCAATTCAGCTTCTGTAAGCTTTCTACTGTGAAATGCAATAAGATACAGATGTTTCTTATTGTCTGATTGATTGATACATGCTTCAATAACTTCATCTGACACATTCATCTTGAGCGTAATGAGTTTTTCTGATTCAAACATGATCAGTACTGATTGAAAGATGAACAATTTCTTCAGCTTTTTGAAAGCTTCTTCTGCTTTCTCAGTTCACATGAACGATATGTTCTTTCTTGTAAGATTCATAAGTGACGAGATAATTTTGAAGTATCTCTTGATAAAGTATCTATAAAAGTTCGCGAATTCTAGAAAGAATTGAACTTCAATCTTTGACTTTGATGTTGATCAAGTCGTAACAGCTTCTATCTTCTTTAAGTTCATTCTTAGACTTTGAGACATGATTATGAATCTCAAAAACTGTACATTCTGTACATGAAATTCACTTTTCTCTAACTTGATGCGCAGATCAACTTTCTTCAAAGTCTGTAGAACTTTCTTAACATGTCACACATGTTCTTTCTTCATTTTTGAGTATATTAATATATCATTTAAATATACTATGATGAATTGATTCAGATAATGTTGTAACACATTATTCACAAAGATTTGAAACATGATTGAAGCATTGATTAAGTTGAAAGACATGATCAAATATTCATAATGTTTTAATCAAGTGCAAAAGACTGTCTTTTACTTGTCTTTTTCTTTAATTCATATTCAATTGAATGTTTCAAGTATATTAAATTTCATAAATCACTGTGCACTTTGCAGTCTATTCTGCAGTTTTGCTATGAGCGATAATGAATAGCTGTTTTTAATCATGATGTTATTTAATGCTCTGTAATCAACATATAATCTTAGACTTTCATTTGATTTTGAAACAAACAAAATTGAGTATTCTGCTGACAATTGTGATTCTTTAATGAATTTTTTTCACATGTTCTCTTTCAGATATTGTTGCAAAACATTGAGCTTTTCTGTCAACAATGAGTAAATGAACTGTTTCGTGAGTTTCTTATTGTCAACGAGCTTGATCTCATGATTTCATGATTAATGTTTGAGTAATGTCTTCTGATCACTTTCTTTCTTAAACAGAATCTTATATTTCTGATATTCTTTAGAAATAATAGCGATAGCAAGATTTTTTGAGTGATTGTTCTAAATCTCTCTGCTTCATAACATCTGTGTATCATTGATTTCTCTGAACTCTTTGCGCATTTCTTCGCTCATCATGATGAATATCTTCATATCTTGTGATGACTTTAATATCAAGTGTAATCGCGTCATTTCTGTACTCAGAAATGCAATTATCTCGTTGACTCAATCAATCATTGAATTGATCATACGAAGTCATGATATGTCTAGAACTATATTGCTGTCTGATTGCTTCTGTTACGAGCGTATCAAGATTGATAAGACTGAACAAAGCTAGTCAATGATCTGATCGAGATCTGACTCAGATTTGACTCAGATATGACTCAACATCTTTTTTCTTTTTCAACATTCTTTTTCTTTCCCAACATTCTTTTCTTTCATCAACATCTTGTTCATCTACATTATCTTCTTTTCATGTCACAAACACATCTTTTTCAAGTCTAGCGCAGTCTCTGAATATTACATAAATAGAAGCTTTTGTATCAATCTTCTTCTGTATTCTTAATATTCAGTTATAGCTATTTCTAAAGATCAAGCACTATCAATTCTGATCTTCATTGATTGTATCATTTAAACATGATTCTGACATTATATTAAGAATTCATTAATCACATGATACTGATCTCATTACTCATTCAACATACTCGTACAGACAGAATGATTCTAAAGAAATTCATTTATCTGATGATTGACACAATTAAAAGATTGAACAACACTAGAGAGTTTGATAGAATCAACAACGAGACTCTTTGAATCGCTAAATAACTTATTGCTCACTAAGTATGCACAGTTCAAATTGATCAAGAGAATCAACTCATTCTCATGAAACAGATGAGTGAAAATAAGCTGTTTAACTCAATTAAGAGAATCAACAATAAACAATCTTCGTGAATTGCTCAAGAATCAAATTAATCAACAAACAAATCTCATCTTCTTTGTTGAAGATTAAACATCATTCTATACGTCTTTCTTCTTCAATCATCAAGCATTGTCATTCGTTCAATTCTTCTTTCAAACAAATCTCATCATGTTTAGTCATTCGTTTACTGAAGAGCATTTTGAGAAATTTCGAAATCGTTTCTCTCAAATCTTTGATGCTGATTCATCGAAATCACGAACGAAATCATCAAGTGCTGCATCATTCATTCATGAAGATGATGAATCATTTGCTGAAACAATAATACTCTTCATGTTCTATGAAATCTGAAAAGCTCGAAGTCTAGCTCTTGATAAAGAAACAGATCAACTCTACAAGTTAAATAAACAACAAGAAGACGAAATCAAAGAGTTGAAGACAAGACTTCAAACTAAAGAAAACACTTCTTCTGATTTCATCTACTCTGAGCGTTCTAGATCTCAAAAAATATTTGATTCTTCGCTGTTTACTGATAAAAAGAACTCTACTTGAGAGAACTGATACGAAAAAATTCAGAATAAACTAGAGATCAACGTCGATCTCTTTTCTAATGAACAAGTCAAATTGAGCTATGTACATTCTAGATTATTCAATGACGCAGCAGAGATCATTCAAGTCAGATGTAAACATGATTGTATCAATCTCTATAGAATTGTTGAAGATCTTTTGAAAGAGCTAGCTCAGTTGTTCTATGATTTGAATAAGAAAGTCAACTTTCGTAAGAAATACTACAACTTGATTCAAGAATTCAAGAAATTCAATGAATTTTATACTCAGTTTCAACGTCTATCTTTCTATCTAGACTATCACGAAAAGTAACTGATTGTTAATCTGAAAGATAAAATCAATCTTCATCTTCGATTCATTTGAGTAGATTAACTAGTTCAATCTGATTTTCTAAAAGAAATTTGTTTCTATCTGATTCATTTAAATAATGATCAGCGAGTCATTTGAAAGATCAAGAACAAGCTCAAACGCGTCAATGATGTTTCAAAGACTATCTTTCATAAAGCGACTGTTATCACTTAATCAGTTAATCACTTGAAGTCTGATCATCTAAAGTCGTGCAACGTGATTTTAACTAACGTCAAAGAAGTAAACATTCTAGTCGAAAGCTGTTTTGTATGTCATAAATCAGGTCATAGCTCTAAGAAGTATCTCGATCAATCTACTAGAATCAATGCAGTGAATAAAGAATATGATCAATTTGATTTTGATTCGAATTTCGATTCAAAAAACCAGTCATCTCTTCAAAAGTCATCAAAGAGATAAAGATTATATCTTTGTGCAAACTAGACGAAATTCTATCAAAAGAGAATTACTTTGAAAAGTCGTTTCTAATTGATGCTCATCTCATCTCTCAGAAACAATCTTTCAGCCTTCGTTCTTTAATAGACAGTGATTCAGTCGTTTACATGATCATACATTTCAATCTAGTCAATAAAGTATGCGAGAAACTAAAAATTCAATTTATATCACTGACGAAAAAGAAGCTAATAAGAGATTATGATGAGAAGATATTTAAGAAGATCATCACTCATAAAATTCTACTCAATCTCATCATCAAAAGTCATAAGAAATTGACTGTATCAATGTTGATAGCTGATATTAATCATCATGAAATCATATTGAGTAAGTTCTGAATAAATAAAAACGAAATATTACTGAATATGTAAAATGACGTCATTGTTTTTTGAATTAATTGAATACTTCTATTTTGATTTTTTCAATTCTCTTTAATTCAAAGCACTCAAGTTGATCATGATCATCTTCGCTCTTTTCAATCACTCAGACTAAGATCTCTATGATGCTCAAATGACTCATTTCAATCACTGCTCAGAAAGAGTCATTCTTGATTCAAAGCATAAACATCGCTTCATTCAAAACATTGTTGAATCATTCAAAGAAGAACAAGATCAAAGTCTTTGCTTTATTCATGATGAATATCAATAGAAAAATCGCGTACAATACTCAGTGCAATTTGAACGCTTTAAACGTCTCTTCAATCAATGAAACGACTCAAAATTTAAAAGACATTAAAGCGAAACTGTCTTCAAAATATCACGAGTTTCTAAATGTTTTTGATTGAGTTCAATTGAATAAACTACTTTCTCATCGCTTCTACAATCATAAAATTGAGCTCACTAGTGATTCAACGCTTTCTCGCTGTTGAGCATATCAAATGTTTTCTGTCAAACTTTTGAAAGTAAAGAAGTATCTGAACGAGAATCTGTCAAAGAGATTCATCACTCTCAGTCAGACTTTCTATTTCTTGTCAATTCTATTCACTCTCAAAGCAAATAAAGATTTTCAATTCTGCGTGAACTATCAAAAGCTAAATGTCATTTTCAAAAGAAATAGATATTCTTTATCGTTGATAGACGAAATCATTGATAAAATAATGAATTGCAAGCATCTGACTAGATTGAACATCATATCAGCATTCAACAAACTTCAAATGCATCTTGATAGTGAGAATTACATCACTTTTATCACTGCTTTAGAAGCATATAAATACAAGATGCTATCATTTAAACTGACTAATGAATCAATATTCTTTCAACAATATATGAATGATGTTTTATGAAACTTTCTGAACGACTTTTGTCAAGTTTATTTAGATGACATTCTCATTTATAGCAAAACAAGAAAGAAACATAAAGATCATGTCAAACTAGTATTGAGTCAACTACGTGAAGCTGAACTGCAAATGAATATTCGAAAGTGCAAATTCAATGT